>TARA_R100001443_G_scaffold108702_2_pt1 | contig 12013 bp, 15 predicted proteins | sample TARA_R100001443 | Tara Oceans TARA_R100001443 (sample SAMEA2622142) | marine metagenome | biome: marine biome (ENVO:00000447); feature: deep chlorophyll maximum layer (ENVO:xxxxxxxx); material: "saline water (ENVO:00002010), including plankton (ENVO:xxxxxxxx)" | depth 50 m
AGAACTTGATAAGCTCAATGGAAAAAATGCGGAGTTGTATGACGCAGCGAAGGATGGTCGGTTTGTCGCTTTAGAGGCTGCTCGTAATCAAAGATATGTAGCTGCTACCAACCGTTTAAATGCAAAAGCTCAAAGCAACATATTCAAGAGCAACAATCCTGATTTTTACACTGTTGAGTCACAAGCTGCGGCACAGCGACTTGCCGAGCAAGGTGCCCCTCTGTCAGAGCAACGCGCTGCGCTAGTGACTAGAGATAAATATAGAGAAGTAACAGATTTGAATGGTCGAGTGGCTTTGTATAACAAAGAGACCGGAAAGTTTGTTGGTTACAAGTTTGATTTCAACGATGAGCTTATACAACAAGAGCAGATTGCAACATCGCAAAGCTTCACAAAAGCGCAAGGTGTGTACCACGCAGATAGGCCTAGTATGGCGCGAGCTATTCGCAGCTTTGGCAGCAAGCGTGACCGAGTTGAAGCAAACGTCATCGAAGCAAAACAGCTTTTAAGTGAGTTCACAACTGAGGTAGGAGGCGTTCTCCAATTTATCCCAGGTACAGATTCAAGAACACTGCGCAATAAATTAGAAACGCTAAAAGCAAACATCGGTTTTGGTCAGATCACAGAAATGCGACAAGAATCCAAAAGCGGCGGCGCTTTAGGTCAGGTTACTGAAAAAGAATTAGCTTTCTTACAAGCTGTTCTGGCAAACCTTGACCAGTTTGACGATCCGAATGTGCTAGCAGAAAACTTAGATATTGTGTTGCAAAGCTACGAAGACTCACTTGATAGGTTGCAGTTCAACTTAGATGAAATGGACGGAATTTACGGCTCTAGTGTAAACAGTCGCGTCCTGTTTAATCCGCAAAGAGCTTACAAAGGCAGTGCGTACTTTGATGGATTAATTGAAGAGATTGAGCAGCCCTTACCGTCTGAAAAAGACCTAGACGAATTGTTTGGTATTTAATTAGGCAGGATTAATAATGGCTCAACCAGCGCTGACAAGACAGCAATATAAAGAAGGATACGCCAGATACTTAAAGTTGGGTCAGCCCGACAAAGCGCAGAAAGTGCTTGAGCAATTTCAAGCGGCGTACCCGCAGCAGCAACCGCAGCAGCAACCGCAACCGCAGCAGCAGCAACCGCAGGGGCCGGTGGACTTTGACATAGGCACGATGGTTAGCAACATACCATCAAGCCTCTACAACGTAGCGGCAGACACAGCGCAAGCTGTAATGAATCCTATCGACACCGCTTACGCTATAGGTAATTTAGCTAAAAGCGGTATTCACAACGCAGCCCAAGAGCTAAATGAGTTTGTAGGGCCAGAGGCTACGTTGGCGATGAACAGATTCGGCAACGCTATTGGTTTGGATCGCAGGCCAGAGACGTTGGAAGAGTTGCAGGGTTATCAGATTGAAGGGCAAGGCGAAGGTGAAGCGTTTGCTGGTGCCTTAGATGAAAGATACGGATCTTTAGACAACGCTAAAAGATCACTAATGGAAGACCCTGCCGGTGTGATGCTTGACGTGGCAAGTTTGGCGACAGGAGCGGGAGCGGGAGTCCGAGCCGGATTGAAAAACCGTGGAAAAGACACACAAATAGCAGACTCCGTAATGAACGCTGGCTCTGGATTAGCACCGTTGAGCGGATCAGTACGAGCGCCAGTTGGAGCTTTGGAACAAGTTATGGGTCAACCCATATCTCGTAAGCTATACCAAAGCGCTATGAAGCCAAGCACTACTTTGCCCGAAGCAGAAAGGGCCAGATTGCTCGACGCGGGTATAGAAGTTGGTGCCACGCCAACAAAAAGAAGTGTGGACAAAGTACAGCGTAAGAAAGAAAAACTAGGCGCTGCTATTGGCGAGGCAGAAGGCGCATTAACTCAGAAAGACGTTGAAATACCCGCGAGTAAGTTATTTACCTACGTCGATGAGGTTGAAAGAGATTTCGTTCCACTTAGCCCTAACGCTAAAAACAACATGAACAAAATTGACAAAGTTGTTGAAGACATGATGGACGGCATTTTCTTTGCCGGTGGTCGGCTGACACCTCAAGACGTAGCAAAAATAAAGCGAAATATTTACAAGACCGTGAGCTACGACAAAAAGTTGGGTGACAACAGAAAGATAGACGATGTTCAAGAAGCTACCTTAAAAGCCATAGCAAAGGCAGCTAGAGAGCAGTTAGAGATGCTCGATCCCGAACTGGCTCAACTTAATGCTGCGTATGGCAATGTTTCGGAAGTGCAAAGAAAAATACAAAACCCAGCAGCAGCCAGAGTTGGCAACAGAGACTTAATTGGTATCGGCGCTCCGATCAAAGCAGCCGCTGGTGCAGCAACTGGAGGAGGCCCAGGGGCTGTACTTGGCGCTCTTCAAGGAATTATAGACGCACCAACAATTAAATCTAATTTGGCAATAGGCGCTAACCGAATAGGGAATGTTTTAAGAGATTCAACATTCCAAAAGTTAGAGCTTGCAGCCGGTCAAGGTGGAAGGCTTGAAGAAGAGGCGTTGAGTCAGTTTGACAAAGACATGGACGCCATAATGAGCGGAATGCTAGACACAAGGACGGTTAGATAATGGGATTATTAAGTAGTGTGATGGGCCGAGTGTCTAACGCCTTCGGCGGTTTGGGTGGCGGTCAAGCAGGCAACACAGCAAACATGCTCAGTGACTTGGACAGCAAGTACGGAACCAGCGTTTTAGGTTTTATTAATAACCCCGCAGTAGTTAAGCCTACTGGCATGGTTGATAGCGCGACAATGTTAAAGCAGATCAATCAACAGGCGGGTGTGCAGGACGCATCTGGAATGTTGTCCGGCACAGGACTGCCTTCACTGGCTACTCCGCAGATGCCCTCGTTAGCAGATGTAGATCCTCGAAAAGCAATGAATAAAGGCTCGTTAGAAGAAGAGCCTCAACCGGCTTACAGCGAGTTAGGTCAGCAAATGTTGGATTCTTACTCTGGTTTGGTAGAGCCAGTTAGCGCAGGGATGAGCGATTACGAAAAGCAAATGAACGCTATTCGCAGTGGAATGCTTGACTCTAGAGTTATTCGTTAGTCACAAAAACTAACGATTAATGTAAACCATGGTAATTGAGTCAATCGCGGCAGCCACAGCTACTCTCTCGGCCCTGAATGGGCTGATAGCTCAATGCAACGAAACTGGGCAAGGCGTCCACCAAGTTATGGGGATGATTTCAGACTTCGGAGAAGGCATTACTGACTTCGAGGCTCAACGTCGTCAGAGCACCTTCAAGCCGCTCACGCAGAACGAGATCCTCAAGTTGCAGATGATTAAACGCCAATATGAGCGCCACTGGCAGTCAGTGCATGACCTCCTACTGGTGGCAGATCCGAAGCTCCTCGATGATTTCAAAGCCGCAAAAGCTCAGCAGGATCGCGATAGACAAGAGCACTTGAGGATGATTGCTCGCAAGAAGAAGGAGCGACAACATCTAGTAAACCAAATGCTCGTGGGAGGCACCACGCTAATTGTTGGCGGAACGATAATCGCCGGAGGTTTTGCAATTATGGTGAAGGTGTACGGATGATTATGGCTTTTTTACTGGTAGTCCTTGTTGAAGGTGAACCGATTGCCGATCAGTTCTATTTCCGAAATGTCCAGAGATGTAACCAGTTCGCACAATGGGTAGAGACCGGCAAGGTGGATCTTGTAAAAGACCGCAGAGTGCAACGGCAAACTAACATTAGCGCCTACTGTGTGCCTAAACGCATACCCCAACAAACAAAGACATACGACTAATGGCAGCAAAAAGACTTGAAGATGGTAGTGAGTACGCCGAATACGACGCAGACGGCGACGGCATTGTCAGTGACGCTGAACTTGAAACTAGCAAAGAGCTTCAAGAACTGCGCTTGCAGCATGAACGCGCTGACGCCCAGCGTAATATGAGTTGGTTCGCGCTCTGGGGAATGTTGTTGTACCCCTCTTTGGTAGTTGCTTCTGAGTTCTTCGGGATGAACCAAGCGGCCTCAATCTTGGGCGACATGGCGGCAGTCTACTTTGTATCCGTTGCAGCCGTGATATCAGCGTTCTTTGGCGCACAAGCTTGGTCAAATAGGAAGTAGCAATGGCAACTCCACGAAAAGGGAAAGCGAAAGTAAAAGTCACAGCTAGTGGCAAAAAAGTCAGTTACGGGCAAGCGGGGAAAGCTAAGGGAGGTGGCCCCCGTGTAAAGCCTGGGAGCAGTAAAGGCGACTCCTACTGCGCCCGTAGCCTTGGAATTAAGAAGCGTTTGCCTAAGAAAAAACAAAACGATCCGAATACACCCAACAACCTGTCACGCGCGCGCTGGAAATGTTCAGGCGCAAAATCACGGAGAAAGTAAGATGGCGAAAAGCGTGAACCACTACACAAAGCAGGGCAAGCTCCATCGCGGCGGCACCCACAAAATGCCAAACGGTGACACGCACACTGGTGCAAAGCACACCGCCAACAGCAAAAAGCTATTTCACTTCGGTGAATTGTCAAAATCAGCGCAAACCGCTGCGCGAAAATCGAGAGCAAAGCAAAGGTAACAAGCTATGAATTACAACTACGGAAAGACAAAAAAGGCTGTCAAGAAGAGCAGCAAAAAGAAAACCAAAAAAGGGAAGAAGTAGTGCCTGCAAAGAAAAAAGGACTCTATGCTAACATCGCAGCGAAGAAAAAAAGGATCGCTGCCGGATCTAAAGAAAAGATGCGGAAAAAAGGCAGCAAAGGAGCGCCTTCAGATTCTGACTTCAAGGCCGCTGCTAAGACGGCAAAGAAGAAAAAATCAAAAAAATGAACCAAAAATGTACCAATCTCCTGTAAGTCGTTGATTTGTATGGCTAACCATTTAATGAGCGATCCCCCACAATAGTTAATAATTGATAATAATCAATAACTTAACATAACGGCGGCGGTGTACCATTGGGTCAATTTGCCTTGTCAATTAACGATTGACACTTTAGACTAATGTCCATTATGTACCAAAAGGTGTACCAAAATGGGCAGCATTAGTAAGCACGGTAAAGGCTACAGAGTTCTAATTCGCAAAGCTGGAATCGATACGATTTCTGAAAGCGGTTTTGCCAAAAAGTCTGAAGCTGAAGACAGAATGAAAGAGATTGAAACTGCTCTAAAAAAAGGCACTTGGTTTGAGGACACATCAAACCTTGGCGTGTTGATTACCAACTATTTAAAAGACTATGGCCCGTTTCCGAGAGACAAGGTTGGGCACCTTGAAACTGTAAAAAAAGAGTTGGGTCATCTGAGCCTAAACGAATTGACTTCTCCAGCCATAATAAGGTTTGCAAAAAAGCGTGGGGAAAAGGTTCACCCAAGCACAGTGCAAAAAGACATGGTTTATCTGGGAGGAGTCTTGAAAGCCGCTGAAGCGGCCTACGACTGCAAACCTAAATTAGATGAGTTTAGGAAAGCCTCACACTTTTTAAGATCAATGCGGATCGTGTCAGAGTCTGATGAGCGTGAAATCAGGATAACTGATGCAGAAATTGACCAAGTCATTAGCAACGCGAGCACTAGGTTGCCGTTTAGAGACATTGTTAGGTTTGCTGTTTTGTCAGCTATGCGCCGTGGCGAAATACTAGAAATGACCTGGGATGAATTAGGCGAAGATGGTCGAACAATCGGCTTGTGGAGAAAATGCCCACGCAAAGGTAAAAGATATGTGCGAGTACCGTTGCAAGAAGAGGCGGCAGAGATAGTGCAGCGGCAAGAAAGAACGAGTGACAAGATTTTTCCCTATGAGGGTGAAACAGTAAGTAGTCGCTGGAGAGCGGCGGCTAAAAAAGTTCCTCTAGAAGCTCGTTTTCACGATCTTCGCCATGAAGGTGTAAGTCGTTTGTTTGAGCTTGGTTACGACATTATGCGCGTGCAGCTTTTTTCTGGTCACAGAGATTTGAATATGCTCAAAAGATACACGCATTTAAACGCTGACAAGGTGGTAGCCGCGATGGACGCTGAATCACTTGTCCTCGATAACTAAAAATGATCTAAGCTAATGTTGTTTTATCAACATCAAGTTGAAATAGTTTGCAAACCTTCGAGCCGTCGAGCTTTAAAAAACGCCTCCACAACTTGCTTGTCAGCGACACGATGTCTGCCCAGTCGGTAGGTAGGCAGTGGGAACTTTTCGCGAGAGATAGAGTTCATCAAAGCACCTTTACTGATGCCAAAAAGCTCGGCTATCTCATTTGCGGTTAGGTAAGGTCGATCCATAGTTATTCCAAATAGAAAGGTATTTTTGTTTTGCCAGCAAGATAGCTTCTTTTTGACGGGTTAGTAATGCTCAGAGTAGACATATTGCCTTTTTTGATTGCTTTTGCTTTCCAGATTTCAGACGAAATGATTAAAAAATCGAAAGCCAAACTGCTGTTCCCAGTTCGCACAGCGACAATCGAGTCAGAAGAAGTCAACCCCGTGGACACAAAACGAGCTATAAGCCCATCCTCGACGACTTCTGCTGCCATCACTGAAAACCGTTGTTGTGTGCCTTTTACGATAGAAACGATGTCCACATCATTATCGTCAAGATCAAAAGCTGCGCTGTGACCGTGATCGATCAGATAAGACATGAAAGCATAAACGGCTGAATCTTGACGCCGAGCAGCAATTTTTTTCACTTCTATCTCACCGTGCTCGCTTCCCATCGTCAACCACAGATAATCTGTCTGCAAAAGCGAAGCCAGCTTACGCGCTGCCGCTGTTTTGGGTTTACTCTCTCCATGAAACCATTTTCTAACCGCTTCTTGGCTAACACCAACTTTTTGAGCAATAAAAGTTTGTTGGCCTTTGTTAAAAGGCGGTATGTTCGAGTTGTCCTGACATACCTTCCGTAATCTATCTTTAAACTCTTGCATTTTTCTCTTGCCCCGCGCCCCCCAAAATCAACTTAAAGTTGATATTACAGGGTCAACTAAAAATTGTCTACTTTTTAAAAGTTTTACAAAATTTAGTAGTGAGTTTTGCTGGTTATCTTTGTCGCTCAAAACTCGCTTCACAAGGTGATCCGCTCCCGCATCCGCTAAAAGGTGAACAACCCGTACTGGTTTGTCTTGGCCCTGTCTGTGCAGTCGAGCGTTGAATTGTTGATACAACTCCAGAGACCAAGTGAGTCCAAACCAGACAATCAATGACCCGCCTTTCTGTAAGTTCAGCCCGTGTCCGGCGCTGGCAGGATGAGCCAGCATCACGGGAATCTCTTTACGGTTCCATTGGTCAATAAGATCTGTGTTCTTCCCTAGCACTTTTGCGTGTTTGATTGCTTTGCATATTCTCTCTGCGTCTGCTTTGTAGTGGTAAGCGATTAGCACAGGTTCATTCGCTAACTCTACAATCTCTTTTAACGCTTCTATTTTTGCGTCATGCAGCACCTCGTAGCTGGTTTCGTTGTAGACCGATCCAGAGCAGATTTGCAGCATTTTGTTTATCTTCACGGCGGCGTTGGCGGCTAAAATCTCCCCTTCATCAAACTGAATCAAAAAGTCTTTTTCCATCTGCTCGTAAGCTTTCTTTGCTTTCGATGGCAGCTTGACCACAACATCACTGTCCACCCTATCAGGTAGCTCCAGATAGTCTTTGCTTGCTAACCGCAACACTAAATCAGAGACGCGCCTTTGCAGCGGCTCCTTCATATCTGGTCGGACTTCATATTGACTCCACTGAGGGTGACCCACCTGTTGGCAAAACGCGCCCAGAAATCTAGCGCGGGTGTGGCCTAATCTTTCTCCCTCATCAAGCAGGAATATCTGGGGCCAAAGCTCTGTCAACGTGTTTGGTGTTGGCGTCCCCGTCAACTGAACCATTCTCTTAATCTTGCCGCTCTTTACGACTTGGCGCAGAGCTTTCCATCGCTTGCTGCTGTGGTTTTTAAAGCTGCTGGACTCGTCAACGATGACGCAGTCGTAATGCCATTCTGGGCCTAAGTTTTCGACTAACCACGGTACATTTTCCCGATTAATGATGTGGATTTGCGCGGAGGAATGTGCGGCTTCCTCGCGTTTAGATGCGCCGTGTCCAGCGATGACGGAGTAACGCAGGGACTTTAAGTGGCTCCAATTTTCTATCTCGGCAGGCCATGTGTGTTGCGCTACCCGCAAAGGCGCAACAATCAATACTTTCTTTACCGCTTTGGTGACGATCAAATCGACTAATGCAGTCAGCGTGCTAACGGTTTTTCCTAGCCCCATGTCCACCCAAAGAGCGCACTTGGGATTGTCTTTAATAAACTGTGCTGCCCTAAGCTGGTATTGATGTAAGTCGCTGTGGTTCAAAATAGTAGTTTCCCTTGCTCCACGTTATCTACGACGAAAACGTGAAAACCGTGTTCTTTAAGCCTTTTATGAATGACGTTTTGATAGTCTGATGGCTTCTGGCCTGGAGCCTTGAACTCAATCATTACGCATTCGGAGTTGCGGAAATAAATCATGTCCGGCACGCCACGTTGTGAGGGGGAAACCCATTTGAAGGCCAGCCATCCTCGCTCTCTCGCGTAAGCGTTGACTGTCCTTTCGACGTGGGACTCTCTCACTTTCGATATCTTTCGGACTCGTAGCCTTCAACGTCCACGGGCAGACCCTTGGCCCATGAAGGAAGCTTGCACATGAGTTCATTGAATTCGTCTAACGATCCAAATCCCTTTGGCACGTCTGCAACAATCTCGTCATGCACAGTCAGCACCACGGGGTAGCCAGCTTGCTCAACATTCCATACGGACAAAGCAAGAAGGTCTCTGGCAACCGCTTGAGTGATGCTCTGCACGAGCGAACCGCCGTAGCTGTCTATCTGGCCCCAGCGGTGTGTGTGATTGTTGATGCCTTCATAGACCAGCTTCTCGCCGTACTGTCCATCAGCCAGCAAGGCTCTGGGGAAAGAAAGTATTCGTTTTGATGGCAACTTGAAGAGAAGGTCGCGTTTGACGAATTTGAAAGATCCGCATCGGGTGTCTTGCTCTGTACCGTATCGGACTGCGTTCATTGCTGCGCGTTCTACTTCGTTCCACAACTTCTTGATAGGTTCGTTAGCTGCACGCCAATCGTCTCTGATCCGTATCGCAGTAGGTTCATCAACGTCGGTGCCATAAGTCTGTGCCATTTTTTGGAAAGCACGAACACCGCCTTGATACGCAAGTGCGAGGCTAGCTACTTTGCCTAAAAATCGTTGATCCTTATCGACATCGCGGTACTCAATACCGAACATGGCTGACGCTGTGACCTTGTAAAGATCAAGACCGTCGCGAAACGACTGCAACACAATGTCATGCCCTGCAAGCCACGCAATGACACGCGCTTCTATGGCGCTGTAGTCGCTGACAATCAGCCGATTACCCTCGCTGGCAATCAGCATTCCACGCAAACAACTGGACAGTGCCTCCATCGGTTCGCATGGAAAGAGTGAGGGGTCTCTGTGTTTAAACAAACCAATAACCGCATCAACATCATCGACTGTTGGGCGAGGTAAGTTTTGTGGTTGGAAGTGACGGCCTGTCCACCTGCCAGTAGCAGCGCCAGAATAAATCATGCTGCCATGCGCTCTGCCGTCGCGGCCCAAGCAAGACAACATGGCTTGGTATTTTTTAGTGCTGCTGCGCGACAGCGCCTGTCGGATTTGCAGGAAACGCTCAACCTTCGGAGGGCAAGCACCTTCCAAAGCACAAACAACAGCGGCTTTGTCGTAGGTCTCCATCGTCACGCCTTGACGGTTAATCCAATCAAGCGCCTTAGCGCGGCTGCTGGTCGATGACATCTCGCCATCGGTAAGCTCAAACACTTCAGCGTTAAGCTCTTGTTCCACGTCAGCGATAATTGCTAACGCATGCTCGATGTTTTCTTTGTCTAAGCGCACACCTCGCCAGTTTATTCTCTGGTCGAGTTCCCATATTTGGCGTTCAGTTCCGCGCAGATCTCGTAGTCTTTTTCGTATCTCGCTCTCCGCAACAACGTCCTGCTCACAGTAGCTGTAAAGTTCTTGCAGCATGTCAGGATCTCTATTTCGCACGCTTCGTCCTTACCTTTTGCGGCTTGCACAGGCGTTGGATCAACAACTTGCCTCGCTTGTCTTTCGCTTGGTCTCCTTCCAGACCCAGAAACGTGCCGCAGTTCGCCAGCGCACGGGGGTAAGCTTGTACAGAGGCGAGGGCTGCGGTGTCGTTCCATTGCTCAAACGGGATGCGAGGCCAATCTAAAACAAGATTCCAAACGCACATCTCAAAAAAGCTGTTCCACGCCCAGATTTGTGCGCCTTGCTCAATGTGGTGAAATAGCTCTACGGGAGGTAAGTCTCCCCAACGCCAAAGCTCTGGAGGCTCCTCGTTGAGCGCCCACGCCAAGCAAATCACTTCCGTACTGGGGTGATCTGCGTAAGCGTAGGCTCCCGCCGAGCGGAGGTCGATTTCGCTGTAGGTCTCGAAGTCGAGAGAGATGATCACTTAAAGAACTCATCCTCGGTTTCTGCCTCAACGTCCGCAGCGGTTTCGTCTTCGATGTCATCCAACAGGTCGGCTTTGCTGCCGCCGCCACCTCCAAACCGCTCACCGTCTTTTACGAACTGGATCAGATCTAAATTTGCATTTACACGCTTGCCGTACTGGTTGTCCTGCACCCAAAGACCGATAACGGCGTTGACGTAGCAACCTGAGTAGGGCTTTTCGTCTAACTCAACCAATTCGCTTTTGTCGCGATCAATTATCTCAGGCCGTCTGACGCTACTGGCGCTTACAAACATCTGGCCTTCATAGCCTTCGTAAGCTTTTTCTTCGCCGTCACCAAGACATTTTTTGATGCCTTTTGGGGGCTTGCCGTTGAAGAAATCCGTCTCCAAGTCAGAAATCTTTTTCTGCATAGCCTTGATTTGATCAGCGTGCGTTTCTTTATCGAGCAAAAAGTTGCAACTGTATTTGGGTTGTGAACCTGGGTTAAAAGCTTTTGCTGCCCAAATGTCAGCAAACGACAAACGCACATTCTTTAAGACGATGGTCTTATCCATACCTATTACCTATTTAGTCCAATTTATCTAGCAGATCTGCCGGTTTACCGATTGCCGTCCGCTTGTCGGACTCTGGCACCAGTGTCGGCTTCCCTGCCGGTTTGACGATGAGCGCATTTACGTCATCGCATTTCGTTCCCAGCATGGTGATTGCTTGGGTTGGCGAAATTACTTTTGCCGAATAAACCGGCTCGTTTGTTAATAGCTGCATGACGCGAATAGCCTCCGCTTCGTCCCTCCAGCGCCTGTTTGTTTTCGATTCGACAATCTTGTAGCCGTCGATCTTTGTGCCTTGCTGCGCCAAGATTGATGCGTGCTGTGCGACTTTTTCGCACCACGATTTTATTAAGGGGATTTGCGGTAGCAGCTTTGCGATCTGCTCTACCGAAAGGTCATTGATCTCTGGCGGTGTGAAAGATTCGTCAATCGCAGAGTCAAGGGCGTCTAAAGCCCGATTTGCCAGTGGTTTACACGTTGGCGCAGCTTTGCAGTATCGGCATTGAGACTCACCAGCGTTGTATTCTGGGTTGTCTCCAAGGGCAGCTTCTGCCGCAGGACGTAGGACGGTGCGGCCCCACTCCAGTAAGCCCATCTGACTCATTTGCATCGCATCGTGTGCGTGTCGATGACACCGAGTCGCGGCTTCACTATCGTCATGTGAATAGTGTCGATTTGAGAATCGAATCCAAACTCAAAATGCACACCCAGCGCGTAACATTTCAACTGATCGTTGTCAGCCTTGACGGGTATGCGTCCAAATTTAAGGTCTACCACCCATGCCTCGCCACCGTTTCGGGCGATGCTTATGAAGTCTGCCGTTCCCCAACCGTCCGGCACCCACATGCTAAAATCGACTTTACGCTCTACAAAAGTAAAACCTTGGGGGAGGCTTCGGCAGTGGTCGGTGTAGATTTTGACGAGGTTCGCCATCTCTAACCCTACAGTGTAACCGTTGAATTCATGGCCCAGATATTCGTGAGGCTCGACATCCTCTACTAAACACCGTTCTGCCAA
>TARA_R100001443_G_scaffold115828_1_pt1 | contig 11993 bp, 20 predicted proteins | sample TARA_R100001443 | Tara Oceans TARA_R100001443 (sample SAMEA2622142) | marine metagenome | biome: marine biome (ENVO:00000447); feature: deep chlorophyll maximum layer (ENVO:xxxxxxxx); material: "saline water (ENVO:00002010), including plankton (ENVO:xxxxxxxx)" | depth 50 m
CTTTTCTGGAGTTGTTCATTTTAAGGTGCTGGAACGAGTATGTGCTGTGCGTGTTCTGACCTTCTTCCATCAGGCCATTTGACGCCGTAGTAATAACAAATACGATCTCTTTTGTTGTATTTCTCTATAACTTTAATAATCGTTCCAACAGCAGAACCAGTCTTTAGAAAAACACCTGTGTTGCTTTTCTTGTTGACTTGGTCATTGAGTTTGTACTTGGGTGCTGAACTCATTTTTTTAGTTGCTCACAAGCAGCAGGTATTTTACCAATTTCACAGTCTCTTTTAGTCATTTCATCCAAAGAAGAATCTAATGCAAAAAAGGTAATCAGGGAGAAACTAAAAATAAAAAATAAGCTTTTCATGGTAATAATGTTCGGGGTTAAAAACAAAAAAAAACAACTCAATTAAGAGTTGTCTTTTGTGTCATGTAGTAATCAAGGTTTTGGGCCATTTCCTTACAAGCTTTCTCATGGCTTGTAAATCTTTTTAAAACCTTGTCACCAATACAAATGCAATGCTTTTCAGCAATTTTTGTAATTTTCAAATAAGGCTTCATTAGCTCTTGGGGGTTGTAGGGTCAGTCGCCTTTCCCTGTATATATAAAGTATAACAAAAATACTTCTACTCTGCAACCATTTTGCCAATTTTATTTCCATTTATGTCGTAAATATTTTTATTGAATGGAGCTATTTCTTCATTGTCTTCTATCCAGTTCGCAATGTCTTTAAGTATTCGGCTAGACTCAATACCTGCGTGGTCAAAAGCAGCGTTGTCGGTAGAAAAAGAAATGCAGATGTTCATTATATTAGCTCCTTAAAAATGTAAATAAAGACCTGTTTCTTTTTCAAACAATTCTATTAACTGGTCGCAATAAATGTCTTCATGTTCACTAATTACTTTCGGCATTGTTTTTGTTCCTTTTTTCCAAAATTTCACAATGTAAGTATCAGGACACCTTCTATAAATTATTTGGCAAAGGTTCATTTTTCTGGAACCTTTAAAATTAAAAGTTGTCGTTACAACAGTCGCTTCTTTTTCATTTAAGAAGCTAAAGTTGTTAGCTCCAACCATCACTTTTAATCGGTTATGTCCTCCTAATTGCTGGATGACTGTTTCGCTAATAGCAAGGGCTTCTTTTGTGTAATCAATGGTCATTGTTTTTCTTGGGGTTGTGGTCAGCAATCTCTCGCCTTCCTTATTTAAAGTATAACAAGTAAACTTGTCTTATGCAAGCACTTTCTCTATTTTTACCATTAAATGTAAAACCTCATAGTCGCTATGTGTATTCCTTAGTTCTTCGTCAAACATTTCAGCTTTGTCTTCTTCTCCAAGTGCTTCTAAAAGTGTAATAGCTTCTTTAGCTTGCTTCCAAGTTGGGCTGTTCATGGTTCCTGTTTCTGTATGTCTTAAGTATAACAGCTAGACTTCTCTTATGCAACCTCTTGTCTTTTTGGATATGGTTTTATTTGTTCTTCAATTTGTTTTCTATGATATTTTCGTTCTGTCTTATTTCCTAAAAAATAGAAGTATCTTCTTTTGCTTGTTTGAGGTATGAACTCTGCATCAGGATATATTTTTAAAATTTCCTCTTTTTTTTGTGTTCCGATTTTTTGTCTTATAGATCTAGCTCCATATAATTTGCCGTTTACTTTTACTCCAAACCTGTCATTTTTTCTACTGTTTACATTTGGATTGTTTTCACGCATTGAACCTATATATGCAAAATTACAAGCTTGATAAATAGTTCCAATTTCTCCAGCATGTTCGTCAACAGTTGCAGTGACTATTTTGTATTGCTTAGGAAGCATTTTCATTGATGAAGTAATTAGTTTACTAGCACTATGAGGATGCGCCCAATGAACACAAGCTCCTCTAGAAAGTAAAATTATTTTCCCTGTGTAATCGTATTTATCCCAGTGACCTAAATTTTCAATATATTCAGTGCTATAAACGACAGCACCTCCTAAGTTTCCTTCAAAATAAATCCCAAAACAATATTTGACCATTGCTGGCATACAGCCAAGCCACTCATATTTTTTAATTAAATTTGATGCCGTTCTAAAATCTATCTCTTGAACTACTGCCTTTTTTATATCAATATCAACGTCTTTCCACCATTCTCCAAAAAGATTCCAAGAATCTTCTCCTTTCATTTTTTCTCTTATTATTTTTTGATGTGCTGTCATTAAAGAAAAGTTTTTTTAAACAATATTGAAGCTTCTGGGAATTTGGTATTCAATATCTTTCTTGCTTCCTCTGGACTCGGGGCTGTTATTCTTATATTTCGACCTTTTCGGTTTTTGCTTTCACATAGCCAGAACAAATGGACAAAAGAGTTTGTAGAAGCTGAGTAATAAGTCATTTCTTTTTATCGCAATGGCTACAGGGTGCAGGATAAATTGGATTCTTTTTCATTATTGAAACAAGGATTAAAACTCCCAGCATGTACGCAGGTTGATCTTTTGTTATAGGTAATCGGTGATGGCTATCGTACATATTCCATTCCAATCCATCTTCGTAGCAGCAAACCATCGTATCAAGAGCTTTATCTTCTGCACTGGTGTTTGACTTTCCTTTGGGTACTCTTAGCTGACAAATAGCAAAACCTGTCTTTCCGTTTTCAGTGTTTTGACCAATAAAAGGCATAAAAACAAATGGATCAATATTTGCAGATTGAAGCCCATCCATTAGCACTCGTTCAAAGATTTTGGCATTAGGGCCAAGCTTCGGTTCTTTCATTTCTTCTAGTTCTTCAGGGGTGTATTCATATTCACCCATAAGCCATGCGTCATGCTTTGCTCCTTCATTTTTCATTCTGAGTCCTCCTTAAGTTGTTTTTCTTCTTCTTCGCTTTCTGGAAGAAGGTCAGGTTCGTAAATGTTTTCACCAACAATTCGGCCTTCTACTCTTACGAATCTTTCTGGGTTAGGTTTCATTAATTATCCTCTCTATAACTAAAACCATTCTCAGGAGTATCTTCCTTAAGCATTATTCCTTGGCCTGGGTCTTCAATTCTATTAAACAAATGAACCTGCTTATCTACACCGTTAACTTTTAGATAATCAGCTAATGCCTCAAATACTTTAACTGGTAGATCAATTGCATCTGTTTCATAATCAGGACTGTATTTTTGAGACTCGGTGTACCAAAAAACAGATCTTGTTCCCGCCGAATCAACCCAAACAAGTCTGGGGGCTTTTTTGCCTTCTTCTCCGAAACGCCTCATCTCTTTTTTGTTAAATGTTTCAACCCATTTGTCAGCAGGTCTTCCACATTTGTTGTCATCAGATCCAATCACCAAAACTATAGGGAAAGGTTTTGTTCTTACTGTCCTAAACACATGTTTTAGTTCCCAGCTTAAACCTTCTTTTTCACGCTTTTCAATATCTTTAGCTGCTCTTTTTAGAAGTTCTTCTTTGGTTTGTCCATACATAGTATGGTTCCCAAACTCAGCTTCCCAGTTTTCTACAATTTTAGTTTTGGTCATACTGCCACCTTCTTGCTGGCTCTTAATACTGGGCTAAGTGCATATTGTCCTGTTGGGTCTAAGCACTCTTCACCGTCATAAACATAAACCTTTCTTCTTGACTCGCCAAATACGCTTTTAATAGTTGCAAAGCTTTTAGTTCTTTTTAAAACTGTGCAGTCAAATGTGCTGTCGTTGCCAGTCATTCTGCATCTGTATGTTTGGCCTGCTTCAAATTTGGTCATTTTTTTTAGGGCTTATCGGTGGGGTTTTCTCATTGCCCCTCATGTCTTAAGTATAGAAGGTAAACCGCAACAATGCAACATATTTACGTTACCTGATGAAACAGTCAGTATATTGCTAAAACTTTATCCATGCGTTACAGTTAAAAAGTATTGATTGCTATCCATGCCCATAGACAGGAAGGCTATTAAAAAACTTAGCAATTCTGAATACCACAGACGTTGTTCTGTTTCTAAAAGCCATCTGGATAAGGTCAATCAAAGTCCACTTCATTTTTGGCATCACTACTTAGATCCAAACAGACCTGAACCCGAAAGGACAAAGGCCATGATTTTAGGATCTGCTTTTCATACCAAGGTTTTGGAACCACATCTATTTGATAAAGAATATTATGTGGAACCTGACAACGCTCCAAAGCGTCCAACTTTTGCTCAATTAAATGCGAAGAAACCTTCAGCACAGACACTTGAGGCAATTGAGTACTGGACATCTTTTGATGCTTTGCTTGGAAAGAAAACTCTTTTACTAAGAGATGATTTCTTCAAGCTTGAGCAAATGGAGCAAGCGGTAAGGAAACACAAAGCAGCTAATTTGATTCTTAGTCAAAAAGGCAAAGTAGAACAAAGCTATGAATGGACAGATGAAACAACGAATGAAAGATGTCGTTGTAGACCTGACTTCCATACTGACGACCATTTATTAGTGGTTGATTTAAAAACAACGGAGGATGCAAGTCCTAGAGGTTTTCAATCTTCAATCTCAAAATTTAGATACCATGTTCAATCAAACTGGTATTTAAGAGGAGTTGAAAATTCAAAGCAGTTTGTTTTTATAGCGGTTGAAAAAAAACCGCCATACATGATTGGGGTCTACAAAGCTTCAATTGAAATGTGTGCAGCAGGTGGGAGGGCTGCTGACAAAAATCTACGTCTTCTATCTGAATGTAGGAAAGACGACTCTTGGCCTGGATACAGCGAGGCTATTGAAGAAATTGACTTACCAAAATGGAACAATGACTGATTCATCTGAATTATCAAAAACTGACAACTCAAGCTTCCTTACTAATACGGATGCTTTTGAACACACTTGGAGAGTGGCAACCGCTTTTTCTAAAAGCACGATGGTTCCTCCTCAATTTCAGCAAAAGCCAGAAGATTGTATGGTTGCATTAATGATGGCTCAACAGCTTGAAGTTAATCCGCTTCTTGCTTTACAGAACATTCAAGTAATACATGGAAGACCTGGCTTCAGTGCTTCTTTTGCTATTGCTTTAGCAAACCAAAGAGGCCCATTTATCGGCCCTATTACTTGGACAACAAAAGGTAAAGGTGATGCTTTAGAAGTTACAGCGAAAGCAACTGTCAAAAGCACAAAAGAAGTTGTCACTAATACTGTGACAATGGCTATAGCTAAAGCAGAAGGATGGACTAAAAACTCAAAGTACAAGACCATGCCTGAACAAATGTTGAGGTATAGATCTGCTACTTGGCTGATTAGATCTCATTGCCCAGAGGTTTTATTAGGTTTTGATTCTGCTGAAGAAATTCAAGACGTAGGTATGAAAACCATCCAAGTCGTTGAACAGGAGGATGATGTAGTTTCTCAAATGAATAAGACACTTTTAGAAGGATCTAAAGTTATTGAAGAAAACATCAAAGAAGATCTAAAACAACAGGAAAATTTGAAAGCTGACTTAAAAATTGTCAGTGACAACGATCCTGAAGATCCATTTAGCTAACTATTAACCTTTCATTTTTTATTTACCATGTCATTTACTGGACACCTAACTGGACGCATTGGAGCTATTAAAGAGCTTAGAAGCTTTGAAAGTGGCAAGTCTAAATTAGAAATCCCTATTGCTGTAAGAAGACCAAAAAGTCAAGACACTTTATGGGTACAAGTTGATCTGTGGAACGAGCAAGCTGTTTACGCCGTAGACAATTACAAGAAAGGAGAAAGTGTTTACGTTACTGGAACTGTTGATATAGAACAATTTGATAAAAGAGATGGAAGCCCAGGTTTGAAAATCGTTCTTAAGTATGGACGTATTGAAAGGTTTTTTGAGCCAACTAATAACGTTCAACAATCAGAACCAGCGAGACAACAAACAGTAGAAGTCAAAGCTTCTAACGCAACTCAAACCCTTCAAGAAGCTGAAGTACCAATGACTTGGGAAAATGTTGAGAAGCCTAGTACTGATGAAATACCTTTTTAAATGACTAAAAAACTATTTAAGACCACAGACTTAGATTTTTATCTATGGATCAGAAAGAACAACAGTATGCCTGATGCTCTTAATTTTCTTTACTTACAAAAACTAGGCTGTGGACTTTTTACTATGCCAAACATGGCTGAAGAAGTTGGGATGCAAAGACCTAATTTTATTTCCAGCATGAACAGGCTAAGGAACAAAGGCTTAATCCAATATGAGGGGTTAAGCCGTCATGGAACTCTTCTTTACTGGATAAAAGATAGTTTAGAAGATGAATATAACAAAGAAGAACAAGCTCCAAGGTGGATATTATTGGATGAAAAGACCAATAAACATGAGCAAATTCTTTTAGGCGAGCAATCTCAATGGGCTAAAGAAAAAGGAATAAATGAAGGTACTTTGCATAATTTTTTATTTAGAAACGGAAATGTCAAACTTATGGCAGAAAGATATGTACTTATAAAAACACCAGAACATACCTCTGAAAAACTAGATAAAATACAGCTATGAATGTTCCAATGATTTCAACACTAGCAACAGCTTTAACAGTAGTTGTAGGTTTCTCTATTAAAAAAGTAGCAAAACCTCAGCCTAGAAGAGTAATGAAACAAATCAGTACTCCAGAGGCTTATGGCCCTGATTGTTCTTTTTGAATAGCTAGTTGAATTAATTTTTGTTTTGAATAATGAGTAGTAGTTCCTGCTAACGGATAAAGCTGTCTACATGACATATAGTTTAATGTTCTTAGCCTTTTTTCTAAAGGCGTTTCTGGTTGATAAGTAAAGAGTCTGCCTAAACTATTGCGAAAACGATTAAACTGAGCTAAGAGCATAGAAAGTCTTGTTTCTTTTTCAAAGATAATGAGCAATTCAGATCGTTGCAAAACCTATAGACAAAGAAAGGCAGGTCTTACTGAACCTTTGAGATCTTGTTTGAAGTGTGGCAAGCAAGTAAGAAGTGATGCTCATTCAGGTCTGTGTAGTAGATGCTGGTACAAAACAACAGAAGGGAAAGCTAATACAGCAGCAAGAACTAGAAAAAGCAGAGAAAAACGAAAAAGGTAATATTTTTTAAATCAATAAGCTACAATAAAAAAGAGAATAAAACTGGGTCGGTGTCTAGGTAACGACGACACGCCTCTGTAATTTCAAGGGGTTGGAATTGCAGCTATGTAGAGGTATCGGAGGCCCAGACTAAATTGCGTGACATAAGTGCGTTGCATTAAAGAAGTATTTAAGCTATACTGATAACAGTTAAGAAAAACAGTTTAGCGATGCTAGACAACTTTCAAAAACGTGATTTTAACCAAGGTTGGAATGACGGTTTAGCCTCTAAATACAGAGGCGATTCACATTGCAAATGGATGAATGGCAGATGCAATGTTGATAATGAATATTTAAAGAAAGGGGCTAAACATTTCAACCCTATTTATGCCAGAGGCTTTGAACTAGCTTTTATGGAGGGTGAAAGATGAGTTGTATTACTGAGCCAAAAATAGGAGACAAGGTCAACATTCCAAGGTACTCTGATTGTGACCCTGCAACTGTCATTAAAAGAACCACTTGCTATTGCTGGGTACAACTAGACAAAGCTGAAAAAGATCCAAGTTGGAAACCTGAATACATCCCTGGTGGTTTCTCTGTTCATTGCACAAATCAACGTGAACAGAAATGGAACATAACTAGAGATCCAAATGGCTCTATTGAAAAATTCTATTACAGCAAAAAAAGAAAAATTTGGTTGAGATCTTATTCAGCAGATTGTTCTAGAACTTTTACACCTTTAAGAAAAGGTTGGTACAAATTTTACGACTACAACTTCTAAAACAATTCCATGACTCAAAAACTACTTCCTATGATTTTTTATGTCTGCACTGGCTGTAGATGTTCCTTTAAATTAATAATGCCATTTGATTGGCATGGGCCTATGAACTGCCCTATTTGTGGATGTACTGTAAAAAAAACTGAACAGTAAAAAACAACTTAGTTGCATAGAACAAGTCTACATGCTATACTTTAGATATAAAGAACAACGGACAAATGACAAACCAAAACTACTGGCAACAAAAAATTAACTTTTACATGAACAGCATTATTGAATGCGAAGAAGCTGGAAAAAATGTACCTAGTAGTTATAGAAATGGCTTGAAATTAGCAGAAGCTAGTTTGAAATGTTGGAAAGCAGCAGCAGTATAAAAGACACTTAAATGAAAATTAATTTAAGAGAATACCAAAAAGAAGGTGTAGACGAAATACGTTTCTCTTACATGAAAGGCAATGACAATGTCCTTTTTGTTTTGCCTACTGGTGGAGGGAAAACTGTTATCTTTAGCCACATCGCTGAACAAGCTGCTCAAAAAGGTAATAGAGTTTGCATCCTTGTTCATAGAGAAGAATTAGTTAATCAAAGCTCTGAAGCTTTAGACAAAATTGGAGTTAAACATGGAATAATTTCAGCAGGACAAAAAATGGATCTTAGCTACGGAGTTCAAATCGCTAGCGTTTGGACTTTAGTTAGAAGATTACATAAGGTTCCTGATACTTTCTTTGGCCTAATTGTTGTAGATGAAGCTCACCACGCAGTAGCTGGTTCTTGGAAAAAAACTATTGACCATTTTTATACAGCAAAAGTTTTAGGAGTTACAGCTACTCCAGAAAGATTAGATGGCAAAGGACTTAAAGATTATTTCTCTGACATGATTGTTGGCCCTGATACAGCATGGTTGACGGCAAATAAATATTTAGCTCCAGCAAAAGTTTATAGTCCTCCTTTAAAAGTTGATCGGAAAAATATAAAAACTAGGGCTGGTGATTTCGCTATGGAAGAAGCAGAAGAACAATTAATGAATGGTGACTTTATGGGTGATGCTGTTACTCATTATGCAAGGCATGTATTTCCTGGGTCTGCTATTGCTTTCTGTTGTACCGTTGCTCATGCTGAAGCTGTTGCTGAAGCTTTCAGAACAGCAGGCTTTAAGGCTGAAGCTTTGGCTGGAAAAATTGCAAAAGAAGAAAGAAAAGAAACTATTCAAAAACTTGGTACTAGAGAAATTAATGTATTAACCAGTTGTCAAATTATTAGCGAGGGAACAGACGTTCCTTCAGTCGCTGGAGCTTTACTTTTAAGACCAACAAAAAGTTTATCCTTATACCTACAACAAGTCGGTAGATGTTTAAGACCAGCAGAAGGTAAAGACCATGCTGTTGTCATGGATCATGTCGGTAATAGTTTGGTTCATGGCCTTCCTACTCAAGCAAGAGAATGGAGTTTAGAAGGTAGAAAAAAAAGAGAAAAGGATGCGGCTCCTCCTCTTAAAGTCTGTAAATCTTGTTACGCTGTAGCTCCTATTAGTGCCAAAATTTGTCCTACTTGCGGTGAACCTTTTGAGGTTGAGAAAAAAGAATTTATTCGTATTGATGGTGATTTAGTTGAACGCTTCTTTGTTGTAGGACAAACCGTTGAATATTTACTAAGAGATGGACGATGGGGGAAAGATTGGAGGATCATGGGCCAAGACAATGAAACTAAAACCTATTGGATTAATAACGGTCAGTTTGATCAATTCAAAGTTGATGCCGTTCGTCTAAGACCTCCTCTTAAAACAGCAATGAAAAATGCTAAAAGCTTTGATGATTTGAAAAAACTCGCAAAGCAAAGAGGTTACAAAGAAGGGTGGGCATACTATGTTTGGAAGCAGCGTCAAATGAAAAATGCCAAATGGGTCTAATGAAGCTTCAGTTCAAAATAAAATTAGGTTGGCTTTTGGTAATGGTGATACTCGCCTCTTTAGAAATAACACAGGTGCTTTAACTGATATTCATGGCAGACTTGTCACTTTTGGTCTTTGTCGTGGATCAAGTGATCTGATTGGTTTTCGTTCAATTGAAATAACTCCTGAAATGGTAGGAAAAAAACTTGCAGTTTTTACCGCTATTGAAGTTAAAGACAAAGGTAAAGCTACAAAAGATCAAAATAATTTTTTACAACTTATCAAAAACGCTGGTGGCTTCAGTGGTGTCGCTCGCTCTGTAAAAGATGCTGCGTTGATTCTTAAAAAAAAGGCTTTGCCTTCTAACATGAATACGTTACATTCATAAAGCCACCCTAGCCAGATTCGATAGATGGCTTTAAGAAAACCAGAGGGGGCAATGAACAGGTTAAAAGAACTTTATATTCATTGCCATAAATTTGACCCTAAAAACGACAGAGAAATTGTCCTTTGGGGTTTAACCGTAGAAAGTTGGGCAACAGCCCAAGTTCAAATCTATGGATGGACTTACAAGCACGTTGAACAAATTGTTGTTGAATGCAGGTTGCTAGTTCCTTTTGCAAGTAAAACTATTGCTAAGGAGTTAGATGCAAGATATATATGATTCTGCTAAAAATCGTTGGCAAGACATTTTATCAAGTTTAGGTGGTCTTAGTGCTGAACAATTAACAGACAAGCATCAACCTTGCCCTTGCTGTGGCGGGGAAGATCGTTATAGGTTTGATGATCGTGATGGTGATGGCACTTGGTTCTGCAATCAATGTGGCGGAAGAAATGGATCAGGAGGTGGAGGTAAAGGTATTGACCTTTTAATGAAATTGCAAAACTGGGAGTTTAAAGACGCTGTTCAAAAGATTGAAGGTTTTTTAGGTATTACAAAACCAAAACCTGAACCACCTCTTAAAGGTGCTGAAAATTACTGGCAATATAGTTCTGACTTTTACGTTGCTCGTTTCCCTAATAAAAAAATTAGACCACTTTCTTGGAATGGTACGGAATGGAAATTTAAAGCTCCTCCTGCTCCTAGACCTTTACTTAACCTCAATCAATTAGCTCTTAAATCTACTGCTTCTGTTCTTTTAGTAGAAGGTGAAAAAACATGTGATGCAGCCGCTAAATTATTCCCTAGCTCAATTGCAATGACTTGGGCTTCTGGTTGCAAAGCTATTAAACAAACTAATTGGAAACCTCTTAAAAATAGAAATATTGTTTTATGGCCTGATAACGATGGGACAGGCTTTGACGCAATGCAGGCTTTAGCAAAAATACTTCAATCAGTTGGTGTCGCCTCTATAAGAATTATTGAAAATCCAAAAGACGTTCCTAATGGTTGGGACTTAGCTGATGCTGATTGGAACCAGAAAGAAGCGGCTGCTTGGGCTAAAGATCATATTTCTACTATTGATCTCCTTCCTATACAAGAAAATATAGAAGATAACTCAGTTGAACCACCTCCTAAAGAAAACTATTTTCAATGCTTAGGCTTTGATGGTGATACTTACTTTTATCAACCGAAAGCTACTGGACAAGTTACTAAACTTTCAAGATCAGCACATTCATCAACAAACCTTGTCTCCTTAGCTCCTTTGCCTTATTGGGAAACTTTATACCCTGGCCCTAGAGGTACAAACTGGACAATGGCTGCTTCTACCTTGTTTCAACAATGCGCTTCTGTTGGTGTTTATAGCCCTAACCGAATTAGAGGGCGTGGTGCTTATATTGATCAAAAACAAACACTTCTACATTTAGGTGAAGATCTTATTTGTAATGACCTTAAACTTTCAATTCTTGATGGGCCTCCTTTTAAAACTTCTTACATTTATCAACGAGCAGCAAATTTAGTTGGCCCTTCTAACCTTGCTCCTTTAACAGATACAGAAGCTTGCGAAATTCTTTCCTTAGCAGAAAGATTTCAATGGGACATACCTGCTTCTGGAATGTTATTAGCTGGATGGATCGTGCTTGGCCCTATTTGTGGAGCTTTAGATTGGAGACCTCATGTTTGGCTTACTGGTGGAGCAGGTACAGGAAAAAGTGCAATACTTGATCGCTTTATTACACCCTTGCTTCATGACATGGGCATACATGTAAGCGGAAATACAACTGAAGCTGGTCTTAGACAAACACTTAAGTCTGATGCTTTGCCTGTTGTTTTTGATGAGGCTGAATCAAATGAAAAAGCTGATCAAACAAGAATGCAATCAATTTTGGCTTTAGCAAGGGTCGCTAGTTCAGAAACTAAAGCTCAAATGGTTAAAGGCTCTCCCTCTGGTGAGGTGACAAGGTTTCATCTAAGGTCTA
>TARA_R100001443_G_scaffold89519_1_pt1 | contig 11990 bp, 30 predicted proteins | sample TARA_R100001443 | Tara Oceans TARA_R100001443 (sample SAMEA2622142) | marine metagenome | biome: marine biome (ENVO:00000447); feature: deep chlorophyll maximum layer (ENVO:xxxxxxxx); material: "saline water (ENVO:00002010), including plankton (ENVO:xxxxxxxx)" | depth 50 m
GCTCGTATGGAACTTGATCGTATGGGTAAAAACCCAATGACTGGTGAATCACAACAAAATAATGCTGGTATTAATACTGGTGGAGGTGGAGGTGGCGGTGGTGGTGAACAAGATGACACTACTACTACAACACTTCCAGATTATAGTCTTGTTCGTCAATATAGACAAGACGAAGGTTTTGTACCTAATTACACAGGTGGGCCAGAACAAATGCAATTAGCTGGTGGTTTTTATGATCCAACAGCACAAGAATTTTTATTTGGTGGTGCACCATATGGTGGTTCAACAAATTACATAGGTAATCCTCAACAATATTTTTCTCAAGGCGGAATGGTAGATGGTAAAGGATTATCTGGTTTTAAAATGAAAGGTTTTTAATGGTTATATCTCGTTCAAAATTACCAATGACAACTAAAAGAAAACCAACAAAAAGACAAAAAAAGAAAAAGAAAAAGAAAGTAAAAAAGAAAGGCCCGTCATTAATTTATGGTAACAAAGTAGGTTTAGTAAGATTGTAATGGTAGACATTAATAAATATCCAATGGTTCGTTTAACTTGGAAAGATGCTCGTGATGCAGAAACAGGTTGGAAATCTTTTGAAGAAATTCAAAAGGCACGATTAGCTATTTGTCAAGAAGTAGGATGGATGATTGTTAATGATAAAGAAAGAATAGTTATTATGCGATCATGGTGTACAGATAAAGATGACAATCATGGTGGTGGAGAAATAGCTATTCCAAAATCTTGGGGTGTTACAATCGAATATTTAACAGTTTCTTATAAGGAATTAATTTAATCGTCATGCTTCGGTGTGGCGACATTTTTTTTTGTCTAAAACTTAAAAAAACATAACATAAAGGTATCGTAAATGCTTAAATTAAATGTCTTTGGTGTGATTGCACTACAGAACTATAAAAACTTAACCAGCGTTAATTTTTATGGGTTTAAAAGCATTTTGAAAAAGTTTGGCCGGAGAAAGCTCTAATAGCATATAAAATAGATAAGAGAGCACGGGGAGGTTGGTGGGAAAACAAAAAAACGACAAGTCTTGGATTTGTATAAATAAAAAGAAAGGGAGTACCAAGACCTGCCGTCTAAAAAATTCAGCTATGTCATTTGTCCTCCTCTGGAGAGACAGGTAGATCATCTATTGGGATAACATACATTTGTTCTCTCATATTTTTAAATGTTCGTTTTGGATATTTCTCTGCAAATTTTTTTGTTACTCGATATTTGTCTGGAAATGTCCTATTTCCATAAGCATCCTTATGAAGTATGGAAACATCTAAAATCTGATGTCTGTTAATTCGACTCTCAGATAAACCTATGCTTTGGCTAGACCACATGGGTGTGCCAATATTGTATTCATGTACTTTCATTTTGTCATTATTACTTTGTATTTTTTATTTTCTTTGTCATACCCTTCGTATTCACAAAACTCTACTTCTTCTGTTTCAAATTTAGATTTTGTAATTTTTGGATTTTTTGTTTTAATGTTATTATCAAATTCAAGTGACATAGAAGCTCCTTCATAAGTTTTATTTTGAGGAAAATCTTTAGTAAAAACTAAATCTAAACCACTAAATATTTTAACTCTCATTGGTTTGCTTTTTCGTAATTCCATTGAAACTTTCTATTAATTTCTAAATCTCTATTACTGTGACCATCTTCTATTTTTCTATAAAATTTAGGTGGTGGCAATACATCTAATTGATAATCTTGGGTAACAACTACCCAGACAACTGTACTGCTTACATCTGTTATAACAATTACTTTTTTAAATTTTTGTACAGATTTACCATAAGCCATTGACAAATATTCAATCATCTTATGACGAAATAATTTTCTCTCTGTGGCATCATCAAACATAATATGATAAACTGGAGACTCATGTAAATTTGTAATAGGATTAATTTCTCCTTCTTTATCTTCAATTATTTTTAATATTCTTTTAGTCACTACATTATCCCTTTCATTATTAATTCTAACTATTGCATCTTTAGAAAATCCTTTAGACTCTTCCATTGCTAATTTCCTTTACTGTTTTTTTATAGAGCGTATCAAAGTAATTTGTTTTATTGCTTATAAAAGCATTCTCCCAATTTTCCTCGTCATACCTCTTTTCATACCTTGATATTGTAGCATGATTTTTAGATATGTACTCTCCTATTTCTGCCAAAGAACTACCTAATATTTTTTGACATAAAATAACAAATATAATTCTAGCCTTAGTTAACTTACCAGACCTCCTTTTACTACACAACTCAACAAAGGTTATGTTTGTTTCTTCACAAACAGTTTTAATTATTGCTTCTACTTCTTTATTCATATTATAAGAATCCTCCTAATATTGCTAAAGACATTCCTAAAAACATCACAAATATAAATGCAACCACTACAACCAGTGATACTGTCTCCAATACTTTTTCCCAATCCATTTTCTTTACCCTTCTTTATCATGTTATATTTGCTAATTGCATTTCTGTTCTTAAATTTGCACCTTTAGATCGTAAAAGCTGTACCCAATTACAAAATGAATCATAATCAACTTTAGCTAACATAGCTTCTTTTCTTGCTTTACTTAACTTAGCAAGAAAATCTCTATACTTATTACTTGCGTTTCCCCTCATCTCGCTTTCCCCAATTCCTTTTCCCCCATTGAGATATGTTGAGGCGTTGTCGTCTCTCGTTGGTTTCTTTAAGTCTATTAGCTCCTCGTAATACGCTTGTTTTTCTACCCAATCTTTTCCTAACTCTCTTTGTCTTTGAACTATTTTGTTGGGATCGAATTGTAATATCTCCCAATCCTCCTTCATGGGCATTCCAATATCTTTTTGCTCTGGCATATGGGTCTATCTCCTTATGTGTTTCCCAAAATTTTTTTTCAGTAATTCTATGTAATTCTGAATGATGAAAAACACATAAAGGAATAGTAAACTGGTCTCCAACTTTAAGAGACATTGCCTGTGGCTGTGAAAGAGTAAGATGATGTGCTTGTACATCTTTTCTTCCACAAACCAAACAGGGTTCACTTGCAATCTTTCGTAAATGTTTTTCTGATCTATACCTAGGTTCATCACTTCTCAAAATGGAATGTCTTCTTCAAGATTATCATTATTTTGTATAGGTGCTGGTTGTGGTATATCTTCTTTGGCTTCCAAAGTTAATTTTATGTATGGGCCATATTGATTTTTACCACCCCATGCGGCAACTGAATATGTTCCTGCTGGTAATGGTTCTGAAATAACAACCTTTTTATTAACATACGAAGGATGTTTATCCTCTGTTTTATATTGATTTTTATTTATATAAAATTCTGCTTTACTCATAATACTGTAGCCCTCATTGCTTTAAAGGATGCCTCTAAAGTTTTTTTGTTTCTATCCGACAAACCATTTATCGTTTCTTTATTTTTATTAAAAACATTATCAATATCACCATCAGATTTACATTTAGATAGTTCATCTTCAATATCATTAACAACATCAACATGAAATTTAGGTTTAATAACATTGCTACTACCATTAGCATTGTCAAACTTAGCTTTATTCATATTAAGTTTTTCTTGTTTGCTGTAGTCTAAATCAGTTTCTACTTCAGCTTTCATATGTTTACTCTCACCTGTTGGTATCATAAACACACCTCGTAAAAATTGTTTTAGACAATAACTTTGTGCTTGTCCGTATGCTTGTGATCCAGCAGAAGAATTAACACGAATACTTCTTTTAATAGGATGTTGCCACATAGAACCACTTTCATGGATTAAAATAAAATGATAAACTATTTTTAAAACTTTATCGTTTTGTTTTTCTTCTACCTCATCCATAATAATTGTTAATCCAGCTTCAGCAATAATACTTCCATAAACCTCTAAGAAATCATCAATACTAGCAAAATTATAATTATGGTATTCGTTCTTATGTGCATTGCTTAATTTAACAGAATTTTTACACACATAATTTAACGCTCTTGCAATTTCTTTAGGAATAGGTGCAAGAGATGGTAACATATTTTCCTCTGGGACAGGTATTACCTTAGTTTCAATTATATCCCCCATATTTCTCTCCTCATTTTTATGCTCTCTTTATTCCAATACCAATCGTCTGGATTTGGAGGGCAAAGTTTGGCAACGTCATGCCACGTTTGGCATTGCGTTAATATGTTCATCATAGAATTGTAAACTCCTTTTAATTCATTTTGATAATGAAATTGATCAACATAATCTTTTAAATAATGCACATCTGGTTCTGCACTATGTGTTACTTTTTTTGTTTTTCTATCAGTAGATTTTCTAGGTAATAAAAATAATATTCTACTATCATTAATTGGATTAAGATTAACTTGTCCATAATGATAAGCTGTAAAACCTTGGAACAAATGTCTATATTTTAAATCAGTTTTTTTTGTAGGACACTTTAATTCAACAGTAAATTCATTACCTTTATCTTCAGCAAAAGTAAAATCAGTATAAGCAATTAAATTTGGAAATCTCTCATCATTAAAAAGTTTTGAAACTTCTAATTCTAATTTTCTTTCTGATTTAACAAAATTACCAATACCATTTAGTGCATCCACACCACATTTTGTTATTGGTCTAAGTGTAAGTCTTACATTTTGTATTTCATCCGATCTTTCTACTGACTCTCTAGTGTCTAAATATCTAGCATCATAATATTGCTCAACAAATTCAACAACATCATCAATATTGTTAGGCTTAGAGTTTAAAAAATAAGCTAAACCTTTTCCTATTGCCTCACCTCTTATCATGTGTGGTGCTATTCCATCACTATAATTAAAACCTCTTTTCATAACCCACATAGATTTCATAGTAACAAATTCTCCTATGTGTGAAGGTGACAAATGGTTAATGTTAAATCTTTTAAAAACTAATGGATCATTAAAATTTGTCATAGTTTGTTTACCCTTTTAATCACATCTTCAAATGCTTTTTCATTAACTTGATTTAGTTGATATAATATTTTTATGTGCTTACACATATCATACATATTTTCTCTACTTATTTCTCCACCTTCATCCATGTGAGCTTCTATTTGTTCTGCCCTTGACCTAATAGCTTCAACAACCTCTTTAGTGGTAAGTTGTCTTTTATTTATACTTGGTGCGTTCATTGTTTGTTCCTTATTGTTTTTATTAGAGAGATACTGACCTCCTTAGTTATAGTGTGATGTCGACCACTTAAGACGCTGGCGGTTTTATCCATGCTTCACAATACCTCTCTAAATTACCACAATGTTAGAATATCCTCTTATAGAATAACTAACATAAGTCACATAACATTAAATTTTAAAAGTTGTCAAATATATTATTGACCAATTAACAAAATAATATTAATTAATCTTAAACAAGGAGATTTAATGACAACAAAAGTTTGGAAGATGGGAATGGCAGTTGATCAATTAATAGCAGACACAGTTGATTTATCAGACAAAGAGTTTGGAAAATATGTAAGAATGTTATGTTATGCTTGGAAAAATAAGGCAAGATTAGATGCTTCAAGATTTAATTACATAGAAAGAATTGACAATATAAGTAAGAATAGTGACACAGAAATGACACAGTATTTATTAAATAGATATTTCGAATACAATCAAGAAAAACAATATTACTACAATACAGCACAAACTGAGGAGTGGGAAAGAGTACAGAAAATCTCTATTGCAAACACTAAATCTGCAAATGATAGATGGGATGCAGACGCAATGCAAACGCAATCCAAACGCAGTACCAGTTACAGTAACAGTAAGAGTAACAGTAATAGTAATATTAACAATAAAAAGTATATAAATTTATTTAATGAATTTTGGAAAAATGTTAAAAATAAGGTTAAAAAAGGACAAGCAGAAACAACATTTATTAAATTAATTAAAAACTTTGTAGAAGAAAATATGTCTCCTAAACAGTTAGCTGACCTGTATAATAAACATTGTGAAATTCAAACTGATATGAAATTTGCACAACATCCTAGTACATGGTTAAATGCTAAAGGTTATTTAGATAAACCTATGGATAAAGGTACAAAAGATGAATTTGATATTCTTCCTCGTAAAAAACCACTAGAAAATTATGTTAATTTTGTTAAAAAAGGAGTACATACTACTTTTATAGATGATACTATGGTAAAGCAAATGTTGGTAAAAGGTTTAATTACTGAAGAAGAATTTAAAAGATGGTAATAGGTGTAAATAATGGCTAAACGAGGCAGACCAAAAAAAGAACCATTTATAAGGGATATTGGCACACCAGAACTACAGGCTAAAAGGCAGGAAAATGTAGGGGAAGGTAATGATCCTCAATTATCTACATCTGTATTAGATATGCATTTGGCTAGAAAATTAATAACTTTAGAAGAACACACAGTTTGTCAAAATTATCAATTTTATCATAGATCAATGTATGGAAAACCTTTTGTTACAAGTAGTCTAGGAGCAATAGGAAGTGTTAAATCTAAAGTTGCTGATAAAGAAAGTAAGTTTGATTTATTTATTAGGCAACACTTAGACAGAATAGAAGATTTTATTGTTGAAAACGCAAGTCCAGAAACACATGGCACTTTTAGACATATTTGTATTTTTGATATTGCACCATATTATTTATTGCAAAAGGATGCAAAAGAAATACCAATGTATAAAAACTTAAAAAAATTTCTTAAAAAATTAACTAAACATATGGTTAGAGAAAAGAAAAATTAATGTTCAATATCAATTATTTCCACTATCTCAACTGAACGAGCAATAGCTTTTGTCCAATCAATTTTATTTGCTTTTTTTAATGATGTTAGTTTTATATGTATACCACTTTTTGACTTTAGGTTTATCCCTTTAGCCATTTGTTCATAGGTTGGAGAATAACCATTTTTTTTTATAAATTTTTTTATAAATATATACAATTTTGCCTGTGATTTAGTCATTTTCTAACTCATTTATAATATTGTCTGGCTCTATATACATAGCTATTATTTCTTGAACAGTAAATCCCCTGTCAATTAATCCTTTATATAAATCTATCTGCGATTTTGTTAAGTTATCTGATAATTCTTGTCCTTTATATATCATTACGCAATCTCCTATTGTTCCATTGTATAAAATCTTTATCAATCGTTTGACCTTTTACAATTTTTATCATTGTATCTATCATTGTTTCTTTTTTTGTAATTAATTTATTTAAAAAAAGTCCAGCAACACTCTTAAATCCAGATGACGAAAATGGTAATCTATATTCCATTTTTACTGACCATGTTCTTTGTCTTTCAGCACTTGATATATTTTGTGTTATTTTATTTGTTAAACAAACATAATCATATCCGTATTTATCATAAACTTTTTTATCTAAGTCTAATAATTTTTTATTTTGAAATTGAAAATCGTAATTGTATCTAGGTTCTTTATACAAATCTGACCAATCTTGCATTTCGTTTAATTGACAAACTATATCTACGTTCATATACCTAAAAATATATTCAAATAATGGTTCTCGTTCTGAAACATTATAAATTAAACCATCAAATTGACACTTTTGCCAATAATACTTTTCTTCATTTTCTAAAAAAAAAGTTGTAAAATTACTCGTTTTATCTGGTGGTGATCTATACCAGTTAGCCATCAATTTTTCCTATCCAATTTTGTGGTATTCGGTCTATGATCTTTTTTTGAAACAAACACAATGCCACAGGATTTGGTATATCTGTCACCCCTTTTTTGTAATTGTATATTTGTCTCCAAGTTAGACCAAGATATGTTGCTATCTTCATTATGTCGTTCTGTCCGAATATGTTGTCGGTTATTTTTGTGAACTCTTTTGAGGTCATTCTTTTTTTCCGTGCTACGAATTGTTCTAATTCTATCTTCTTCATTATTTATTTTCTCCTTTAAATGTTTTCCAAAATTGTAGCATCTTATACAGTAGTAAGTATAATTTGTCTTGTCTTGTGTAGGATAATGACCAATCATATTGTCTGTAAGGTACTGTAATCCACAGTACCCACAGCTCTCTTTCTTATGAGTTTTCTTCTTCATCTTCCCATTTGTTTAATTGTTCAAAAAAACTCTCTAACTTTTTTTCTTTTGATAAGTTTTTATTACCTTTTACATCATTTATCATTTTCATATATTTGTCATAAAATTCCTTATCTTCTTTAGTTTTTACTTTGTCTTTAAGATCAAATTTTTTACTCATCAATATCTCCTTGTCCAGTAGTAAACTCAACTCCATTTACTTTAACAGTTTGATACCCATGTTTTAAATTTACATTTCTGTATCTAAAACCAAAACCAAGATCAACTTTTTCATCAAATACCCAAAGATGATATTGATTTGCTGAATTAACTAAAAACTTTTCTGGTGGATAAATTTCAACTGCAAATCTATTCTCACCGTTTTTACAAATCATATTTTTAATTTGTTGAAAATCTGTCCAATTACGACAAGGTTTTTTATCATGTCTTTTAATTGATAGATAATCTAAATCCCCTTTTAATTTTGGATCAAACAAATCATGCACCTCGTTTCCAACACAATGCTGGACTTGGTAAGTGTCATTAATATATGTTTTTCCAGCAGTCACATAAGCTAATGTTTTTTTAGCTTGTTCCCAAGTAAGAGGTTTAACATCATATAATTTAGATTGTTCTTGAATAGCTTTTATTCGTTGCTTAATTGGTAAATCTCTAAGATTACTTTTAGTAGATAGTCTAAAGTTTTCCATAAAAACTCCTTGTTTGTTTAAATATATCTTTAAACTAATTTGAAATGATTGCAAGTATATAAAACTTAATTTATCTTATCTAACTCTTTTTGTTCTTTTGTTTCTAAAGTTTTTAATATTTCTAATAACTTTTCTTCTTTTTCCTTTGTAAAACAATTTACTCTGTCAAACATAGGAAAACCATTAAAACCTTTTGGTAGTTCATGTCTTGGGTTTCTATAACAATAAAAAAAAGTATGTTCTTTTTTTATGTTAGCACCTAAACCTATTGGTAAAAAAATCATTCTTAAATTATCTGCCCATCTGTTTGGGTCTTTATCATAACAATCCCAAGAGGTAAAAACACAGTTAGCCCTATAATCTAGAGCTAACTTTTTGATTTCTTTTAATTCTTCTTTACTAATTGGCATAACTTTTTTTCACTTTATCAAATTCTTTTTGAAAAAATTTATCAAATCTCATGCCATCAACTAAAGGTGATCTTTTGTTCTCAATAATTTGTTTACAAATCATGCGAACAGTTTTCATAATTTCTTCCATTAAATAAATTATGTGATCTTCTTTTTTAGCTGGTGGTACAATAAAGATATCTCTCTCTGCTGTGATACAATAATAATCTAATGCTGTTTCAAGAAATTTTATTATATCTTTGTCAGTAGGTAAAAGATTTCTCTTTTTTAAATCGTCAACCAACAACTCTATTTCACTTGTATTATTATTTTTTTTATTCATATATGTATATATGAGAATATTTGAAAAAATTTCAACAATTAAATTGCTTTTTTTTACATTTTTTTATATAAATATTAAAGAAAGGTGGTTTTATGCCAGAAAATAATAGAAAAAAAGAAAAAGCTGAATTAATTGAACAGCTTGGATATGATCCAGATCGTGATCCAATGCAAGATTATTGGGATAGTGAAAGCGATAAAATAGCTATTTCACAAGAAGAATTAGAACATGAAACATCATAAAATGACTTATTCATGGATAGTTTGGGTAGGTGGTTGTGATGATTATTATTTACATTACAAAGATGCAAAAAGAGATTATGACTACTGGATAAGTCAAGGTTATGATGATGTTATTTTGCAAAGAATAAAATAAAAAAAAGGGGGTTTCCCCCCTTTTATCCCAAACAACAAGGAAATTTATTAATAATGACTATAATAAATTAGCTTATTTATATAGATTTTCATCAAATAATCAATGTTTTAGTGGTTTGATTGGGTTTTCATCAGTAGGTATTTTAGGTAATTTTGTGAGCATTAAATCTCTTAATTTATCTTTCCACATTTCCCTATAAACCTCGTCTTTTTCGTCTATTTTATCAATCATATCGACTAAATTACTGACTCTTTTCCAATATATTATTTCATTTCTAGTAGCCATCTGGTTCAAACTCCTCTCCATATTCAGCAACTTTTTGCCTATATTCTTTCGTATTTTTTTTAAATATAATTGGGTCATATTCTTTCTTTCTTTCCTCAACACACTCATCACAAACATAACCACAAGAAATCCCCATATTATCGTATAGGATAAAAGGTATATTATCTTTTCTACAATTAGGGCATTTATCAAGTATTCTATCGAACATCATCAAGTTCTCCTGTTGGATTATCTCCAGACATTTTTACTCGATTGTCATAATCTTTCCAACTCTCATCTAATTTTCCTTTCGTAAAAAAGTATTTTGCATTTTTATTAACGCTTTCTTTTATGGTTTTGTATTTATTAACCATATCTTCATTACAATACCAACACAAAGATATTTTGTATAAACTTTCCATTGGGTTTTCTAATTGTTTTTTTATGTAATTTATTAAAGTTTTTTCACTCTTTAAACTTTTTTCTGTGACAACACAATTAAACCACTCTTGTTCAAAATCATTATCAAAAGACGCTATCACATCTAATTTTATATTTTTTATAAACATATTTATATCCTATTGTTTAAAGTTAAAAAGGGCATAGTCATTATGCCCTTTATCATTGTTTTATAATTCAATTTTTTCCCCTTTATCGTTGAACATTTCATCTTTTTGCGTGTAGATAACATAATGTCCATTGTCTGAATTATCCCCATCGTTTTCACTTGTTCCCAAATAAATACTATGAGATAATAATTCATCAGAATAAATAGGTTTATCAAAAATATCCTTTCCTTTTTCATCTTTTTCAAAACCTGTACACTCTCTCAATTCTTCTCTACTTTTTAAATGAGAAATAAATTGAACTAGCATATTTCTTGACTCAAGGCGTGTTATTGGATCGTAATCATTTTTTTTAAGTTTGCTTTTTAACTCTCTAAACCAAGTTAAAGCAAATTTAGGAAAATAAGTTCCGCCCCAATGATGAAACAAAACGGGGGACTTGTCCCCGTCATTGTCTATAAATTGTATACTAACTCTATCACCCATTTTATACGACCATCGTAAAAATGTGAAAGAAAGCAAAAGAAATAATACAAGTAAAATAACCTGTAAAAAATACTGTCATCATTTGTTTAAAATTCATTTTTTACCCTTTCTTTTTTCTTCTTCTAAAAATATCTTATTAATTCTTTTTGTTTTTTCTTCTTCTGATAATTTACCATCAAGAAGATCATTAATAAAATTTAATTTAGATAATTTCATTTTATTAATATTATTTATATTGATACTATCTATCAATAATTTATTTATTTCGTTTTTCATAATTAAACCCTTTCTAATTATTATTAATATTCTTTTATAATATGTTTGTAATTATTTCAAATATAATTTATAAATAATTATTAATAAAAAGAAAGGTTGAAAAAATGCAACTAATGACAAAAGAAATAGAGAAAAAAGCCCTTAAATTTCCTTTTTATTCGCAAGAAGAAAAGGGTTTAAATGCTGAAATAATTGTCAAGTTCTTTGATCCTACTGGCTCTTGGACTTGGTACGCTACAGAATATGACCCAGAAAACAAAATTTTCTACGGTTATGTTTCTGGATTTGAAAATGAATACGGCACATTTTCCCTTACAGAATTAGAAAGCGTAAAAGGTCGTTTTGGTTTAGGTATTGAAAGGGATAGACATTTTGAAAATAAAAAAGTTCGTGATATTCCTCATCATCATTTACCAAGTTATTTAGAAAAAGAACTATTACAAGAGCCAGACACAGACGATATGGAATATCAGTTTAAAAGTGTTGATCAATTCAGTATGTAATAAACAAAAAAAGGGGGCATTTGCCCCCTATTTCCTTTATTTTTTCCTTATATTATGTTATAATTC
>TARA_R100001443_G_scaffold116902_1_pt1 | contig 11967 bp, 8 predicted proteins | sample TARA_R100001443 | Tara Oceans TARA_R100001443 (sample SAMEA2622142) | marine metagenome | biome: marine biome (ENVO:00000447); feature: deep chlorophyll maximum layer (ENVO:xxxxxxxx); material: "saline water (ENVO:00002010), including plankton (ENVO:xxxxxxxx)" | depth 50 m
TATGGGTATATAAATCAATCAGGGCCATTATATAATTTTATTAAACAATTTGCACAAAATAATGCAGAAACAGGAAATATTATTCCATTTTTTGATAATAATAAATTTATTAAAAATAATATTCTTAAATTATCTAAAGAACAATTGCCTATTTTTTCACATTTTTTAAAAGTATTAGATAAAGGAGTTATTAAATTATTTGAATTAGATACTAATAGTGTAGGAGTAGTTAATGAATATGGAGAACAAAATCTTATTTATAATAGAATTAATACATTAGGAACTTCTAATTTTGTAAAAGAATATAGTTATGATCAAGAATTAGATACTTCTGTAGTTAATAAAATAACTAAAATTACAAAAGAACAAAAAGAAGAATTTAAACCTAAAACTAAAGATCCTTTAGACCCTTCTATTTTTATGTTATCTGATATATCAGAAGATATTAAAGATGATGATATTTCAGATATAGATTTAACTATGCTTCCTGGAACACCTATAAAAACTAAAATAGTAGATATAAATACGAATTATTTAAATTATACTAACTTAGCAAAAGAAAAAGGACAAGAATTAATGTCTAAAACAAAATGGGATAATAGTTCATCTGCTGAAAAAATAACAGCAATAGAACAACTTAAAAAATGTTAATATGCATTGTATAAATAAATCACATCCAGAATATTTAACTTTATTAGAAGAAAGTAATTTACATCCTCATATTTTACAGGCTAGAATAAGTATATGGATGGATCGTTTTGGTAATGATGCATTTCCTACTTTAAAAGATTTAAATACTATACCTTCTAGTGATCAAATATATAAAAGTACAAATCCTTTAAATGATTTAGGAGTTAAATATCTTGCAAATAAAGATGGCTTTATGCCTGCTAATATAAATCTAGCTGATCTACAAAGAGATGCTAGAAAATTAAATCTTACTGTACATAGATCTTCTAGAAACACATGGTTTTTAAAAGATAGTAATAATAAAATTGTTAATCCTAGTAAAGTTTACCGTCAAATAGATTCCCAATCTTCTATTCTCCCATATAAAGCTTTGACGGATAAGCTCCTCTTGTGGGCTAAAACACACGGTATATCCGTGACAACTATGCAGGAATTAATGAATAGAGTAACAGAAACAGATTCTTTAGAAGGGTCTGTTGCTGTTGCTGATTTATTAAATAGAATAATTGCTATAGATCCAGAAAAAGAAATGAGCGATACTCTTGCAGAAGAAGTAGCTCATTTTGCTACATCTATTTTAAGAGATGACACATCTGTTAAAAAAGCTATGGAAAATATTGTAAACACTGACATATACAAAGAAGTAAAAGAAGTATATGCTAGTGTGTATAATACTGAAGCAGAGTTTAGAAAAGAAGCAGTAGATAAATTGCTTGCTAAAAGTATATTAAATGAATTTAAAACAACTAATGAAAACAAAGGAATAATAGCATATATTAAAGCAATCTTTAATAAGTTTAAAAAATGGTTAAGTAGAACTAAGAAGTCTGATGCTGCAGAAGAGATTAAAAATGATTTATATCCTTTAGCTCAGTCTATTTTAAGTAATGAATATTTAGGTAATCTGGAAACACCCAGTTCAGAAGAAGCTACAATATTTCATCAAAAAGGTTTAGCGTTTACTGAAGAAAGTAAAAAAGAAATTTTAAAAAAAGTAGACAGTCCTGCTCAAAAAACTAAAGCTGAGTTTGCTATTAAAGCAGCAAACATGTTAAATAATCGTTTACAAATTTTAAGAAGATCTGCTAGAAAACAAGAAACTATAGATTCTCTTCAAAAAGAAATTGACAAATTAAAAGAACAAATTGCTAAACAAGAATTTACAGCTAGTATAATGGGAGTATTGCAATATGCTACTAAAGAATTAGTTCCTATTGAGGCACTTCTTAAAAAACGTGATAAAGAAAAAATAACAAATGGAAATGAATTAGAGCTTATAGAAAAATTTGTAGATATGTACAATAACCTATTTAATAGTCTTGATGTACAAATGTATAAATTAGAACTTCCTGAAAATGAAAAAAAAGAAATTAAGGATATGATGAAAGATGTTCTTAGTGAAATTAATAGAATAGGTAATATAAACAAAAGTTTTATAAAAGAACATGCTATTAAAGTTCTTAATAAAGGAAATACTGCTCCTGATGGATCTAAAATAGATAAAGATTTTAATGGAGAAGAAATTGTAGAGCAAAGTTTAAACGATTCTGGCTGGTGGAGATTTGGAGTAGGTAATTATAAATTTTCTAATTCAGGAATTTTAAGAACAGCACATAAAATTATTTTTGATACTACTCAAAAAATAAAAAGACAAACTATAGATAAAGGTAATATATTATTAGCTGCTCAAGAATTAATGACTAAATCAGGAGTTAAAGTAGAAGATTTAATAGAAAAAGATTCTAAAGGAAAATATACTCAAGACTTAATAAGACCTGAAGATTGGGCCTCTTATTACGAAGCTCGTGATGAAATGCGATCAGAAATAGCAAGAGTTTTAGGATTTGATAGTTTTTTTGATATAGATACCGAGACTCTTAACAAAAAACAGCTTAATACATATAAAAAAGCAATAAGAGATTTTAACAATAAACACAGTACTATTGTTTTAGATGATAGAGGAAATTTTGCAGGCAGAAAACCTAAAAAGAAAAACCCTCGTTTTGCAGAGTTAATGAAAAATAAAGATGTTAAAAATTATTATGATTTATTAATAGAAACAAAAAGAGAATCTTTAGCAAAACTACCTCTTCAATATAGAACAGAAAGAGCTCTTTATTCTGTACCAGGAATTAGATCTCAATTTTTAGAAAAACTAACAGATAATAATAAATCTTTTTTAAGTAATATGTTAGAAGTTGCTAAAGAAGCTTTTTTTATTGATGAAGACGATACAGAATTTGGAGAAGTAACTGCTTTAAATAACAGAATGGTTCCTATTTATTTTACTCAAAGATTTGAAGACCCTGCAAATGTTTCTCGTGATCTTACTAGAAGTTTTACAATTTTTAGTGAAATGGCAGAAAATTTTAAAAGTATGGGAGAAATAGCAGGAGATATGGAAGTTATTATGAGTCAATTAAGTAGAAGAGATTATATAAAAGGAAAAAGAAAAATAGAAGGTATAGAAACTAAAGATTATAAAATACTAGAAACTTTAGTAGAAGCAAATATATACGGTATAGAAAGAAAAGACGTTACATTTCAAATTCCAAAAACTAAATTAACTGAAAAATTACATTTAGCAGACAAAACAATATCTGCTACTAAAGTAGTTAGTAATTTAGCAAGATATATTTCTATGAATAACTTGGCATTAAATGCATTTACATCTACTGCAGGTTATTTAAAAGGTACAGCAGACTCTTTAGTAGAAGATCAAATAGGTCTTTATACTACAGTAGAATCTAAAAATTGGGCAAGAGCAGAATATGCTAAAAATATATTACAAGTTCTTTCAGAAGCTCCTAAAAAGAAACAAACAAATAAAATGCATCTTATGTTACAACGTAATAATGTTGTAGACTTATATAAAATGCTTAGAAATACAAATAAAAATAAATTACTTTCTGAAGTTACCAGTAGAGACTTATTATTTTTAAATTATCGTACTGCAGATTATGCTCTTAAAGGAAGAGTAGCTTTAGCTATTTATGATAATACTAGATTAGTAGATGGAGAATTTATAACAAGAAAAAATTTCTTAGAAAAACGTGCAGAAGAAGGAGTTAATGAAAAAGAAGCAAGAAAAGAATGGAAAAACTATCAAGATAAAAGTCTTTACAATGCATATGAAGTAGTAGACGGTATTTTAAAAATTAAAGAAGATTTTAAAAAATATGTAACAGATGGTGTTGAAAATACAATAGTAGGAAAAATTACACATGTAGCAAATACTATAGACGGTACATTATCTGAATCAGATAAAGGTGCTTTAGCTAGAAGTATTTATGGAGATTTTGTATTAATGCACCGTGGATGGTTTGTTAATATGATAGATGGTCGTTTTATGAAAGAAAAAGTAAATATGATTACAGGAGAATCAGAAATGGGAATTTACCCTGCTTCTTGGAAATTTATTAAAGACGATATTTTTAAAGCAAAACGTATATCTCCTATAGCTATTTATTCTGCTTATAAAAATTTATCTAATCCTGCAGTAAAAAGAGGAGTTAAAAAAACTGTTTTAGATTTAATGTATTTACAAATTATAGGCACACTAGCGGCTGTAGCTAACCTTGCTGCAGATGCAGATGAAGAAGATGATTATTTAATACAACTTATTGCTTATCAAATGAACAGAGTATTATTAGAACAAGCAGCAGGCCAACCATTAATACATCCTTCAGAAATTTTACAAATTATTGATGAACCTGTAGTAGGAGTAAGAACTATTAAAGATATAGTAGATATATCAGAAGCATGGAATACCGATCCTTATGCATCAGGTATGTATGAAGGAAGTACACATGCTACTAAATGGTTTTTACGTAAAATACCTGCATTTAAAAATATATATGAAAGTCAATTTCCTTCTTCAAAAAATAATTTTCTAAAAAATCAAATTATTAATTCTCCTACTTATGATTATTTAAAAGAAAATGCTGAAAACGAAGAGCTTAGTATTATAGATAGATTGCTTTTAATTTTTAAAGATCAACAACCTGAAAATACTGAAGATGCTATACAATATATAGAAGCATTAGAAGGAGATGAATATTAAAAACGTCAAATTTTTTCAGGGAGCACGTTAATGCCCCCTAAAAAAAATAAAAATTATAACAACTGTAGCTACTATCCAAGAAGCTAATACTATATCTGGTACCATATTATAAATTTAAAAATTTTTATTACCATTTAACAGTTTCTCCGTATAGATCTATTAATAACTTATCTGCTTCTTTAAAATTTGGACAATACCAATCTTTATAACAATCTTCAGGATGATTAAACTTTAACACATGATTATTTTTTTCTAAATAAGGAGCTAATTTTTGATTTTCTTTGCCCCATAGAATATAAATAGTACCTGGTTTATACTCATTTAAAACATTAAGTACCGAAGAAGTAAATTTACCCCAAGGTTTAGTATGAGTACCATTGTCTGTGTCTTTAACAGTAAGTTGTCTATTAAGAAGTAGTATTCCTTGTTTAGCCCAACTTTCTAAAGTATGATCAAAGTCTAAATTAAATCCATCGTAATATTCTCTTTCTATACAATCCATAATCCTACAAAGATTAGGTGAACTAAAAGTGCTACTACAGCTATCTCCAAAAGCTAAACCATTAGCCCCAAACACATTTGAATGGGGTTTATGGCCTAAGATAACAATTCTAACAGAATCCCAAGGACAAAGTTTAAATGCTTTAAATATATCACCTTTAGAAGGCTTAATACTATTTGTAGCATATTCTTTTTCAATGAAGTTCATAAGCTTTTCAGCATAGGGAGATTTTAAAATTTCTTTTAAATTTAGAGCCCATTTTTTACCAAGAGACTCTATCCAAAATTGTTTTCCAAATTTCATAGTTTTATTATTTATCAAATTCTTTACTAGGAGTTAGTTTAGATTTTTTATCTAGACTTTTTAATTTCTTTTCACTAATACCTTCTTCTTTATATATTATAATAGACCAAACTTCTTGATCTCCTAAGTCTACAACAGAGTTTAGGCGTGGATCTTCATGATAATTAGATAATGCTTTTTCCCAACTCTTTCTTAACTCAGGATTTTTATTTAGTATACGAGGAACTAGATTAGGTGCTAGCCTAAAATAATTATTTTTTAAAATCATTTTTTTTGCTTCTGCAGGCAACTCCGAATATTTACCCTTTAAAATAAGATTGTAGTATTTCATATTTTCTTCAAGAATTTTAAAAATCATTACTAAATAGTTGCCTTTCTCATATTCGTCAACATAAGAAGGCATACTAATAATAGTAGAATAGAACTCTTCAAAATTAGAATCTCTATACGGTTTAATAACTACAAAAATATAGGGCCCATGGTTAAACTCAAACTCTAAATCTTCGTCCCACATGTAAGCATTTAAAAATCTAGTTGTCATTATGACTCTACCAAAACTACTTTTAACATCACAAGTAAACAATTGCTTTGGTATATCAACCAAAGGAAACAAAAATGTAGATGTCTGAGTGTATTTTACATAGCTCATATTTTAATATTTAAAGATTTTTTTTGATAATACTCCATAGGATAATCCCATTTACCCATACTTTTATGAAAGAAATATCTAGCAATTGCGTCAGTAAATCCTTCATATTTTTTTCCAGAAGACAAAGTCCCTCCTTCAAACCCTATTTTCATAACTTCATTAGGAACATTAAATATCATAGGAGGATTATACATTTCTTTTTCTACTACTATGTATTTAAAGTTAAGGAGTTTATATCCTTTTAATAAAAGTTCTTGAACTTCTGGGTCTTTACTTATACCATAAAAATATACAGCACTTTGAAAATCATATCTAAATTTCCAAAAATCAAAATTAAAACCATAAACAGAGCCTCCTGTAGTTTTATAATCTATAGGTTGTATAGTTTTATTGTTATGATCTATAAAAACTTTATCTAGTTCTCCTTTAATTGTAAGATCTTTATAAGTAAACTGAATTACTTTATGTTTCCAAATTTCTTTACCTTTTTCTTTAGAAAAATATTCTTTAGTAAATTCATCTGATTTTAAAGCAGCAACACATGTAACAGCTTTATAATAGTCTTCTTGAGAAATAATCTTTTTCCCATTAGCTTGACATAAGCATACAAAATAAGACAAACATTCTTTTTTAATTTTTTCAACTCTAGTAGCACTTTTCCATCTATTTTGGTAACCGTACTCATTACAAGCTGCTAATATAATTTCGTCCATATTTTCTTCACTAGGCCAATCTGTAACTTCTTTTGTACTTTTTGACATATCAGTATAATCAAATATATACTTAGTAATACTTTTAAGTACATCAGATACACTGTTATCTTTTAGGATATAGTATTTATCTTCTATATCAATATCACTAAGCAGCATATCGTCTACTAATGACCCAAACACAAAGTGACTTTGTTCAGAATCTTCTTGATTGTCCCTTTGCTTTATAAAAGCTCCAGGACTCACAAGAATTTTCTTTAAAAGACTTTGGTTTAATCCTTCTAGTTTTCTATAAGAATTTTCCATTACTTTCTAATTGTTTTTAATTTATAAACTAACCTTCTCTCTTTTAGAGTCGGCACTTCTATGAACTCATAAGAAGTTTTTCTTAAGAACTCTACTGTATCATCAGGCAATATACCTTTCTTTTGCAGCATGTCATCTAGACTTTTAAGCCATACCATGGCTAAGTTACCTACATCCCATCTCGGAGAATATCCGTGAGGAGCAGGTTTCCAGTTAATATAAGCTTTACCTGTTTTCTTATTTGTTAGTCTTTTTACATCTCCGTAATTAATAGGAGCATATATTATCAATTTAGTTTCTACAGGTAATCCTATTTTATAGTCTTGAGGAACATGCTTTTCAATGTATTTGTGCATTGCTGCAACAAACGCATTACGAGTAGTAAAATGGGCAGAAGCATGGATTTTGTTATATCCAATCTTCACCCATTTTCTACTGCTAAGAGGCACATGTGTAATAAATTCAGGGAATTCTATTGTTAATTCACTTACTGCCATTTATCTTAATTTAACCACATTATACTAGGAACTTCTTCCTCTTCTTCTATAACTTCTTCCCTTTCTTCAGGAATAAAGTCTTCTCTTGCTTGTCTTTTATAATTAATATTTAAATACTTAAGAGCTTCTTCACTAAGAGTTACAGTATGACATTTAAAATATACACTTTCTCTTTCTCTTATTTCTTTTGTGTATTCTTTATAAATTATATCAGTCCACTCTTCAGTTAAAGTATTTTTTTCTATTAACTTTTTCATTATATCATCTATAGTTACAGCCATATAGCTAGTACTTATATTTAAATAATTTAATAATGATTTAAAGTTAACATGATATTTTGCTCTTCTTTTTGCTTCAAAAACATGTGCATATTTTTCAAATACCATTAAAAGATAAACTAGGCTTGATCTGTAATCACAGTTAGCCATAATTTCCATAGCAAGTACGTGGTTATCTTCGTCAGAACTTTGTAACATTGCTGATAATTGATCAAACTGCTCTCTTTCTAAAGTTATAGCATCTTTTCCATTTAAATGTTCTAGAAGACTTTCTTCATAAAAAACTGTTTTACCTGATAAACTATCAAATAAATCATAATAGTCTTCATTTAAAATATCTAATCTACTACTGTAAAGAGCAGCTTTTATTTCTTTATGTAAAACTTTAGTTTTATCGTTATGTAATGCAACAGGTACTGGATTTACTTTTACAGGACTTAAGAAAGATAAACTATCATTGCTAAGTTCTCTTCTTTCTGGCCACATAAATAATATACGTTCTTTATCATAATGCTCTAAAGCAAAATCTACATCTTCTATGTATTTCTTATCTATTCCTGTTGTTTCTCCTATTTCTATATCTTTTTTAAGAAGATTAAAGTATTCTTTAAATAAATTTACAGGCAAAGTATAATAATACTCTTGTTTTACTAATTTGTCATAAGTTCTTCTATGACCAAAAATATGAGAAGCTTTTTCTATGTCTCTAGTAGTTTTAATATTGTGAGACAAAGCTAAGTTTTTAATTTTTACTCTAGGAATACTAACTCCAGGTAAAAAATAAAGAACATCGTTTATTCTTGGTTCATAAGAATTTGATGAGTAGTTAATATTATCAGATGCTAAAGCATGGTTTGCTATTCCCTCTGCAGTTATGTCATTAGATATTTTTATAGGATGAAGTTTAATTTTACCTCCAACTATTTTTTGGTAATTTTGTGTACCTTCTTGAATATTAAAGTACATTTCTAGTTTTAAATAATTATTCATAATTTAATTTATTGCTATTTTAGAAATTTTTGGATTCATCATTAACTTACCAAACTTCCCTTTGTTACCATTTACTACTTCTTTGATTATATAGTATTTTAAATCTTCCGTAAAAGAAGTACAATCAATAAATAGATTTTCTATTCTTTGTAAAATTTGTGCTGAAATAGAATTAGTTCTTGAAAAGTTTAATAAGTAGTTTACAATTCTAGTAGAAACTACACTTGATATGTCTGCTCTAAAGTCGTCTCCTTCTCCGATCATATCTTTTAATGCAGTAAATACATAGTTTTTATCTTTTGTTATAATGTCTTCAGGCGATAAGATTTTATCAAGTTTGTTATTAATAAACATTGTAAATAAACTTGAGAAATCTGTTCCAACAGAACCTTCACCTACCATTTGAATCATAGGTAATTGTTCTTCGAAATTTTCTATCGAACTAATTGCATTAAAGAATGTAGTAATACTTCTAGGATTAACCTTTTGTGTTACTAATTCTGGATGCATAAGTAAAAAGTTTATACAACGGTTGTCTATTTTAACAGACTCTGCCCATTTTGCCCAAACTTTTTCATCAAACTTTAGATCCACAGAAATAAAACGAGTTTGCTGTGCTACATCTAAGCTTGTTACATTATAGTCTCCATTATCTGGATTTGTTGTAAGAATTACGTGCCAGTTTTTAGGAAGTTTCCAAGAAACATATTCTTGTCTGTCACAAATTTCCATAACTGCTTGCATAAATCTATGATCAGCTCTAGTAAAGTCATCTAATATTAGAATACCGCCGTCTTTCTTTCCTTGAACCCAAGCAGGTTTAGCATGTGACATTCTTTTATCTATAACTTTATAGCCTTTTTCATTAGCTACAGAAATTTCTTGTTCTGTTATCCACAAAACTTTTCCTTCATTGTTTTTAACTTTAAATTCTTTAACAGGAAAACCTATTAAATCACCTAATTCTTCTAATTGTGCTAAGTTTAACTTTTCTACTTGTAATCCTAGCTCTTTACCAAGTTGCATAATTGCAGAAGTTTTACCTAAACCTGCATCACCTGATACATTTATTGTTACGGGAGTCATTCCTTTTTCTTGAATGTATTGATTATTAGTAATCATATGTTTTACGAAGTCTCCCATTTCTTCGACATTTAGTTTAATTTGACTCATTTTAATTTTTTTTAAAGTTCTAGTTTAATAACTCTCCCTGGAAGAGAGTCATTCATATTGGATCTTTCTGATAAGACCCATAAAATATTCTTATTTGGTTTTAAATCGGTATATGCTTCACCATCTGTAAAATAGATAAGGCTTGTGTATTGACGATGTTTCATGTAATATTCTAATACAGGATCAAAATCAGTTCCACCTCTACCTTTAATTTCTAATTCAAACTTTCCTTTGTATTCTTCTATACTATTAATTTTAGTATCACATTGAATAATTTCAATTGCTACACCAGATTTATAAATATGATATATCTCATTCATAAACTCCGCTAATTCTTTGTTGTTTACGGAAGCAGATGTATCAATAGCTAATAGCATTTTCTGACGCATTTTAACCTTTATTCCTGGATTATCTTCATATCTACGATTCTCTTTTCTTCTTTGTTTTCTTGTAAAAATCTTAGTCGAAATTCCTGTAAATCTTCTGATAAATTTTCTCCAATTAAATTTAGGTTTTGCTACTTTTGAAAGTTTAATTATGTCTTCTATTTCACCAGGCACATGACCTTGTTTCTTTATAGTTTGCTCACGAGCTTCTTTAAGGACTCTATTAGTTTGACGTTCCATAAGTTTCTTTTCAACTTCTGAAAGCTTTTCAAATTCTTCCCAATTGTGTTCAGGGCCTCCATTATCTAATAGTTTGTCAAATTCCTCAGATCCTGACGTACCATCCTGTTCTTTCTTTTCTTTTGCTTTTAGCATTTTTTCGTAGTAATATCTACAACCTGCTTTATACTTAAGATTTAATTCAGGATAATTCTCAATGTCTACACATCCTTCAGGTAAACCTTCTGGATCTATATACTGATTTATTTCACAATCCATAGCAATATTTGCTAATTGTCTATCAGAAAATGTAAAGAAAACGTTTAAATGTTGAAACGCAATATGTAAGAGTTCGTGTTTTAATATTCCTATCTTTTGATCATCGTTTAATCCTTCCCAAAAAGAAGAGTTAATAACCAATTGATAGTTTATTCCTTGTTTTCCTACACACGCTGTTGGAATTTTGTCACTCCATAACTTGTTAAGCATAATTAAAAAGAAACCATAAAAAGGCTCTTTTAACATAAGTTGTTTACTAGCCTTACTTAGTGATTCTACTTTATTCATTTTATATCATTTGTTGAGTAAATATTTTTCTAGCATCTTTTATACCAACTTCTTTTACTAAATCACTGAAATCTGTTACATTCGGTAATTCAGGCATATAGAAACACGGTACATTATATCTTTTGCTAAAATATTTTGATAAGTTTTTTCCTGCTTTATCATTGTCAAACAAACACACTACTTTGTCAAACCTAGATTTATATTCTTCCATAACAGAATCTTTCATACTTACTGATTCTGATTGAAGACCTACACTAGGAATTCTCATTACATCTCTTAAGCTCATTACGTCTTTTAAAGACTTGGTGATTATAAGAGTCTTTCCTTTTTTAGGAAGTTGTCTATATCCTTGATGGACAGAGTGATTTGCATTATTGACCCACTTAAACCTAGGGTTAAATGGTTGATAAATTTTATAGGAAACAGAGTTGTCTTTGCATTCTATATATGCATAAGCATGTTTATCTACAGACTGAGCGTTTTTATTATAAAAAACATAACTTATAGGCACTACATTATATTTTTGTAGAGTTTTTTTAACAATCCCAAAAGATCCCCAAAATTCAGCATCATGTTTTAGCCACTTTCTTTTCTTAATACCTATATTAACAGGCTTTTTTATTATTTTTTTGGC
>TARA_R100001443_G_scaffold24160_1_pt1 | contig 11953 bp, 13 predicted proteins | sample TARA_R100001443 | Tara Oceans TARA_R100001443 (sample SAMEA2622142) | marine metagenome | biome: marine biome (ENVO:00000447); feature: deep chlorophyll maximum layer (ENVO:xxxxxxxx); material: "saline water (ENVO:00002010), including plankton (ENVO:xxxxxxxx)" | depth 50 m
AGATGCCGTGTTCGCTTTTCAGATGACCCTAAAACTTATTTTTCTACGTCTGTTATTGAAAGATCAGGACAAGAACCTGGACGACACGAAGTTGTCTGCCCAGAGCAGTTATCCCTCGTAAGCAGTTGTTCTAACTGTGGAATTTGCTGGGAAACAACGCAAAAACATGTTGTATTTTATGCTCATTAGTATTAGCATTGCTAATACATGTCAGGAGGACATATGCGCGTAAAAATCGAAATCATTCTTGAAGAAACTGAATGGGATGGTCGCGCAATCAAACTCGTTTTACTCCCACCAACAGAATATGAATCTGATGATGATCCAGAAGACGAATTTCTCGCTGGAGAACACTCAATGAATTTAAAGGTGATTAGTGACGGAAAACACTAAGGAAAATGTAATGCAGGAAGCATTTGAACATCAAAAAGAAACTACTGTATTTATACTGAAAAACCCACGGGTATTAATAACGTCAGATCCTGGCACTGGTAAAACACGATCAGTACTTGATGCCTATGCCCAACGAAAAAACAAACGTATGTTAGTCATTGCACCCTTATCTATTTTGCAACCAAGTTGGGGCGATGACTGTGGCAAGTTCCAACCTGACATAACCTATTCAATTGCGTTAGCTAAAAACCGAAAGAAAGCATTTGAAGCTGACACGGATATAGTTATTACTAACCACGATGCTGTTAAATGGATTCTTGAAAACGAAAACCTATTGCAAGCATTCGATACTATCTGCATCGATGAGTTTACTGCGTTTAAAAATAGAAGCTCTCAACGTAGTCGTGCCTTAAACAAAATAATTGATAACTTTGATTACCGAATAGCGATGTCTGGTACGCCCAACTCCAACACAATATTAGACATTTGGCACCCTGCCCTGTTAGTCGATGAAGGTGAACGATTAGGTAGACGCTTTTATGGTTTTCGTGAATCTGTTTGTACCAGTCAGTTTAATGGTTTTGCCAACATATGGGTTGATAAACCAGAAGCACAGGAGATGGTCGCTGCTCAACTCAGTGATATTAATATTCGTCACAGATTACAAGATTGCATTGATATGCCAGAACAAACAGTTAATACAATGTATATCGATTTACCACCTAAAATATACTCTCAGTATCTGCAATTAGCAGAAGACTCAGTTCTCTATACTGGTAAAGGTACAGTCAATGCTGTTAATGCTGGTGCAAAAGTTAAAAAGCTACTACAGCTGTGTACTGGAGCAATTTATGACAATCTCGGTGCGCCGCTTCATGTGCATACAAATAGGTATGACCTGGTAATTGATCTTGTTCTTGAACGTAAATGCTCTCTGGTTGCATTCAACTGGCGACATGAACGTGAACAACTAACAAAGTTAGCTGACAAACATAAAATTAAATACGATTTTATTGATGGAACTACACCAGTTAGTAAACGTAAAGATATTGTAGATCGAATGCAAGCCGGTCATCTGCAAGCAGTGTTTGCTCATCCACAGTCTGCCGGACATGGATTAACTCTAACTAAAGCTACTACTGTTATCTGGGCATCTCCAACTTACAACGCTGAACATTATCAACAATTTAACCGACGTATCTATCGCGCTGGTCAAAGCAAAAAAACCGAAGTCATACAGATTGCGGCTCGAGATACGTGGGAACCAGATGTGTATCAAAAACTGGAAACGAAATTAGGAAAAATGGAAGAGCTATTAACTGTATTAACAGAACTAAATCAACTAAGGAAAACAGCATGAGCAATATGAATCTTGGTGACTTAACTCAAAAACGCGCTGCCAACAAAAAAGCGATTGATGAACTTAATCAGGCATTGAAAAAATTAAATGAAGAGAAAGCCATTTTAGACAGTGAACTCATGCGGCATATGGACGACCAAGGCACCACTAAGGTCAGTAATGATGATGCCAACATAAGCATAAAAGAAGAAGTCGTTCCTCAAATCGTAGATTACGAGGAAGTACAACGGTACACATTAGAGACTGGTGACTTCTCAATATGGCGAAAGCAATTAACAATCGACCCATGTCGGGAACATTGGAAATTGGGTGAAACCATACCAGGGGTAGAACCGAGAGAGATCCGTAAAATCTCGATTCGATTAAACAAGTCTATTTAACTATTAGACCTATTAACTTATTAACCTATTAACTTATTAACCTATTAAGGAAATATATATGACTAATTTAGCTGTTGTGTCTGACAAAGTCCCTGCATACCTCAAAGGAACACTTGAAGGAGTTGGGCGTGGTAACGAACATGTTGGACAGGAAACAATCACTCCACGTATAAAACTGATCCAAACGGTCAGCCCTGAGTTTGATAAAAATGATCCGAAGTATGTCAAAGGCGTAGAATCTGGAGATTTTTATAATGCTCTAACGGGGTCAATATATGGGAATAGCATCAAAGTTCTTTCGCTGTTAATGCGACCTTTATATTGGGCAACACAAGACTTTGGAACTGGTGGCGGTATGGGACCAAAAGTTGACAACCGAACAGAAGCCGAAAATTGGGCAAAAGAACAGATAAATCCAGATCTGTGGAAAGTAACTGAGGTACATGAACATGTGTTACTTATCCTAAATGAAGAAACAGGTGAGCCTGAAACCAGTCCTGCATTAATGGATTTTAATGGCTCTAAGCTTGCTGCATCAAAAGCTTGGAACTCCAAGATACTTATGCAAGGCGGTGATCGATTTGCTTCTGTTTGGGATCTACATTCAAAGTCAATGGTAGCAAAAAAGTCCAATAAAACGTATGAGACTGTTGAATTAAGTCTTGTTGGATGGGCGAAAGAAGAGCATTACAAGCTTGCCAGCGACATGTACGATCAGTACACACGCAACCGTTAGTTTAACTGTGCGTATTAGTGCTGCTAATTGTTAAGCACAAAATAGAGAGGGAATGTGTTTTTCTTACTCCGAAATACATTTTTTAGCACCAGGCGTAGCTCACCTGGCTCTGGAAACGAGCTACTTTAATACATGAACGAACATAGTTTCGTGAAAGCAGTCCACAGGCATCTCCCCAAAGATCTTATAAGATGGAAGATACGGGATACGTTCACAGGAGGTGTCCCTGACGCTTATTATTGTGGACCATCCAGCAGCTTATTCGTTGAATACAAGTTCATAAAGCTCCCAAAACGACCTGATACTATAGTGAAACTAAATCTAAGTGCTTTACAGCTAGAATTTCTAGGGAAATTAAATGATTTTAACCAGCCTGTAGCAGTTATTGCCGGATTTATTAGTAAAAATAATATTTTTTCCATATTTCTTAGCGACGCAGTATGGACAAAACCATTATCGGTAGCATATTATAGCGAGAATAAAATTAGCGTTGCGAATATCGCACAACGCATTTCGACAATTTGCCAATAAATAGATAAACACCATGCCGTGTTAGGAGGAGGAACCTCGATGGCAGACATACCGCAATCTGTAAAAAACCTTCGTCGCATCTGGAACGAAAGAAAAGAAAAATTTCAGTATAAACAAGCTGACGTAGCAGAAGATCTTGGTTGGACCCAAGGCGCGTTTAGTCAATATTTAAACAATATTACTAATTTAAATTCCGATGCAGTTATAAAACTTGCTAATTTCCTTGAAGTGTCTCCCTCAACCATTGATCCTGATTTTCCTCAACACGATTTTAATGACAAGAAAGTTTTATTTAATCATTCAGATCCAGATAAGCAAAGCAATACTACATTGTATTATCGACGCGCATCTATAATGCATAAAAATGATTTCTTTATAGCTGTTGATAAAAAAATACCTGGATTAGCTGAAAAAGGGTCATTGCTTTGGGTAACAAAACTAAATAAACAAACACCTAAAACCATGAGATTTACAACGCCTGACAGTGAAATCGATATACACACCCTCATGGGTGAAAGAAAATATTACGTATTGTTAAAAGATAAAAAGCAAGCAGAAATAATTAACCAGCCAAACCTCCCTGATGATAATAAAATAAAAGAAAAGTATCTTATTCTAGGTGTTCTTTTCACAAGCTAATTTAATATATACAAAATTAGTTTTTAAGTATTATGTGTAAATGTAGCCAATAATTTTCTAGTCTCTTCATCAGGTGTAACTGTGTCGCCTGATCCATTGATCTGTCGCCATGGCCGGTGGTAACCATAGAAATATTTTCGCATACCCTGGTTTTGATGGACAAATGGTTCCATCCTTTCAAAATCACTATAAGGCACTTCACGAACTGGTTCCAACCCAGAATCCTTGGGTGGAAGTAGATATCGCTCAGTCTCAGTTATTCGATAGACAAAAAAATGACCACTTTCCAAGGTAACTGTATAATCTCTAACCATATCAGAATGAAAACTAACAAAAACAAACTGATTACCCCTTGGTAGTTCAAAATCGATTACTGCTGGGACATAGCCAGCAAAGTTGATTGGGGGAACCGGCGCACGAAAAAGGCCATCTCCATACCTACAACTCTTAATATCAATCCAGTTGCTCAGTGTATCTGGGCTTTTAACTGGTGATGCATTTACAACATGTATGTCGTAAACATCATCAGCGGTAATAACGCAAGCGTCAGTTCCTGGTCGATTAAAAACCGGCCTCCAGTTAAATTTATGATGACACGCTCTTGCCATCCATGCATAGACAGCTGTTTTTCTACGAAAAGCATCGGTTACTTCAAGTAGTTCTTCATCGAAATGGCGCGTAGGTGTGCCAAAAGCGAGGTATGCAGGATCACATGCCAGCACTTCTGCAATTTTTTGTATTTGGTTTATATCTGGAACTGCATGTCCATTCAGCCATTTACTAATTAACTGCGGAGAATAACCAACCTGCTCTGCTAACCAACTTTTTTTCTTTGTTGGTGGTGTATAGATATTTGTATCTAACACTTCTAATATTCTATCAGCTACTGATTTCATATTCACTATCCGTGTACTTTTTAAGGAAAAAGATATTACTACACTATTAGTGTAGTTGTAAACTGAATTTATTTCATTTTGCTATTGAATTACTGGTAATTAATGATTACTATTCTCATATTAGTGATGGTAATAGATGATTACAGCCGTATATGACTGAATATGACCAAATAGAAAACCCAGAGCATTACTGTGCTTCAGAAATTGAATGCATCGATGCAATCAAAGCAAGCATGACGAGAGAAGAATACTTGGGGTTTTTAAAAGGCCAAATCATAAAATACACTTGGCGATACCGTTCTAAAGGCGACCCTCGAACAAATCTAGGTAAGGGGTTTTGGTTTTATAAAAAACTACAAGAAGAATTCCAAGGATGATGAAAATGACTGCCAGTACCGCCAAAAGTATAATGAACGAAGTTCAAAATGTTGAATACCAGCATTTCCTCGATAGTGAAGAACTAGCAAAACTACTTAAAATAAGTAAGAAAACACTGTATTCACAGATATCAGCAGGAACACTTGATTTACCGTACATGAAAAACGGTAAGAAATACTTGTTCCCAACCACAGCGGTTATTGATCTTTGCGAGAGTAGCTTAATCCACCCTTAATTCTGTAAGGCTGGTAGCACATCCTTTGCTCGGAGATGCGTATACCTTTTCAGTGTATCCCAGCTACGATGCCCTGAAATAAGCGACACCTGCTGTATACTCAGACCTTTCTCAAACAACCTGGAACATGCCTCATGACGCAGATCGTGGAAATGTAGGTCTTCTATGGCTGCTATACTGACGACATCAGCAAACTTATCAGATACAGATCCTGCTTCGGCTACCTGACAGAACACTCTACCTCGCTTCTTGGAAGTGTGCCATAGACCATGCAGCAAGGACCATGTTTCATCAGCCATCGGTATCGTTTGGTCATTACCTTCTTTATGATTCGGGTCTTTCCGATTACGAATTATCAACTCACGCCTATTAAAATCTATGTCTTCCCACACAAGTCCATGAATCTCTCCTAACCGCATGGCATTGTATACGATAATCACAATAAAATGAGACACCCAATGACCTTTAGCAGCCTCTAGAAGCCGCTCATACTCACCTGGACGAAGCCTACGGTCCCTTTTTCGGCTTGGTCCAACCAGTTTCATTTTAGACAGGGCGTAACGTGCATCCCTAGCTGGGTTACTTCCAAGGTCAATATCCCAAGACACTCTCGCAAACTCTATAAGCTCACCCATATACTGCAACTGTGTATTCAGAGTAGACGGAGCAACTCCTTTTTTAGCATCTGACCCCAACCTTCGTTGTTTTGCGTACTCAATCACTTTCTTAATTGTTAAAGAAGACAACAGCGTGCTGCCAAACTCTCTCTGGGTTAAGCGTAGTGTTACTAATTTGGACTCACAGAACTTGTTAAATGGGTCTACTTCTTCGATGTATCGCTCAATCAGATCCCCGAAAGTAACTTTACCTAGTTTCTTTCTTTTTTGCTGGGGTCGCCCAGAATCGATTTCTACCTCGATCTTGGTGGCCCACTTCTTTGCTTCTTGGCGAGTATCGAAACTTTTACTTATCGGCGGTACTCCACTTTTTCTTACCGCCGCTAGGTATTTTTTACCCCTTTTTCGTATCGTAGCCATCCTCAATCCTTGAGCTTACTGTGTCAAAAGTGTGTCAAAACCCAAAACCTGAGTTTGACACACTTCTAAGTGATTGAAAAGACTAACTTTATTTTTCCAAAAATCGATTGGAGGCTCGGGTCGGAATTAACACGTAACTGATTGTTTTTGCTCTATTTATAACCACTTAGGTCCGTTTAGTCCTAACCATATATCCGTTTATATCCCGTTATATCCGTTTGGACTGTGTCAAACAGTGTGTCAAAAATTCAAAAAAGTGTGTCAAGATCCTTGGCACGATAATAGGTAATAAATTCGTCCCATCTGAAGTAACTTTTCCGCTCAAAACACCAATACCATCCTTGGTAGGCAATGTGTTCTTTTCTCTTAGATATGTCAACCCCAGGTAATGGCATCGATTTCTGCTTTTGAAGACGCAGCATTGATTGCAGCCCTGTATTCTTGGGCTTTTTTATGTGCGTTGCTTACATGATAAGAGAGGGCTTTTCCTATATTAATAAGCGTTGTTGCATTCAAATTAACTGTATTGTTATTAGCTAATGTCCAATCCATAGTAATTGATGAATCTTGCATAGCTAATAACATGGCATTCTGGATACGTTGTTGTGCTAGTTGATTTGAATCAAACGTATTGCCATCAAACACAAACCCACCAAACTCTAATGTATCTCTGGCAAGTTTTATCTCCCTCCACTTATGCGTTTTGGCGAGTGATAAAGCAAATCCCCAGTCTTTGGAGTCATAATCAAAAACATGGACGTTACTGGGGCGGGAAGGCATATCAACTAATTCCCCATCTTTGACATATTTATTAGCAACGTCTGGTTCTTCATCAACATACAAATACAAAGAGTCACTGTCTTCTACAGTAGCTTCCACGTTTTTGGCTGGTCCACTACGCACTCTGGTTATTCGTCCATCTTCTTCATAAAAAACAGCAAACTTATTCATTTTTTTGCACCTAAGATAAAGTAACCGTACCCTTCACATTTTCTGTTAGCTGAATTCCCTCCTCCAACGTGGACATTTTTACCTTCAACATGTACCCGTACACCTACTTTACCGCTTGGTACAACAACCCGAACTGTTGTAACCACTTGTCCACCATATGAACTTTGCATTGATTGACTTGCTTCAGTCTGCGCGGTGATTGTTGAATCGTAAGTGTAACTTCCGTCAGACTCTTTCCATTCCACATAAAAGCGAACACTGACTGTCGCAGCATTAGACGCAGCACTACTTGTATCTGTACCTACCATCTGCATAGCTCCACTTATTATTAAGGCAGACGGAGGTTTATCGCTATCCCACAAGACTATATTTGTACCCGACACATCAGCGTAAGTAGAACCTAGATTTACAGATAACCCTGTCGCTGTTTCGCCATCGGGAACAGTTACAGCTTCATCTTGTATCTGCAATGTATCTACAGATAGATTTCTTATATAAGTGGAAGCATACAGTGGATCAATAACTGGCGGTGTACGAGATACACCAACACTAAAGAAATAAAGATCAGATACTGGACCGCTACTATTGTTACCGAACCGCAATTCACCGTAGCGCGGTAGTTTACTATTAGTATAACCGCTTGTAGGCACAGTCACTTTACCTACAGCAAACTGTCTTGAGGCTCCACTTTCTCCCGTGATTGTTTCGGTAGACATTGTACTAGCAGATAATGCGACTGCTGTAATACATGAATATCCTGTGTTTGCGTCTGCTCCATCTGGATTATCAAAGTATGCTACCGCCATCCACATACCAGTAGTTGATCCTGTAGTACAGTAAACGTATAAATCTTCTCCTGCTTTAACCGGAAAACGAGCCGAGTTTTGTCTTACCGTAGCCGCAGTTGGTGTACCACTTACTAGCTCATAAACACGACTCCAACCAAGTGTAGAATTAAATGTAGGAGTACCAGCACTACTGCCTGTCGCAACCCAACCCTGTAACGCAGAAGTTGAAGTGGAGGTTGTGCCATCCGTAGCTATAGTTGCTAGTCCTTGGTCCAAGTTACCATTAAAAGCAAGGTTACCTCCGCTACCCGCTACGATCCCGTTTGAGTTAAGAAGCACTGTGCCATCTGTCGCCTTGATCAAGATACCATTCATCTCTGCGCCAGTAGCGTGCATTACTCCGTTTGCATCAACAGAGAAATTACTTATGCGATTAGTGCCACTATGTGACCACGTTCTTGGGTTATCTGCGTCTGTCTTATTTATTGTGCCGATATTTATTGTACCGACATGCATGTGAGGAGCGTCCATTACAACAGCCGCTTTTATGTAATCACCCACCACGCTACCGGCAATCAAATTATGGATGGTCGCCTTATCTATAAACGCTGACTTAATATATGTTCCTGCCGGTACTGTAATACCAGTATCACTATCTGTATATTCAGCCGTAACAGCAAAAGGAACATTTCCGGCGGCTGGTGAGTTTGTGAAGCCAGTTGAATAAGATGACGGGTTAATAATTGCAAATTTATCAGCAGCAACAATAAAAGCGGAAGTTGGTGTACCATCCGAGGCAACAGAATTAGCTAAACCAAACCCAGAAACATATTTTCCTGATGTATTAACCGTTTGAATTTTTAACGTGTATTGCTGATCGTACATCGCAACGGTAGTGTTGCTACCCTGTCCAGGCATCGTACTCAGCAAACTATTGGCAAGCTGACTGTTAGTGATCGAACTGGATAATGTACTCAATAAGGTAGCTACATCTGTCTGGGTTGCCGCTGACACACCTACCCCATTATTTGACCACGAGCCAACTTCATTTGCAGTGTTGATATGACGAATCCAGTAATAGTATGTTGCTGATCCAGAACCCACTGCATCGATAAAATAAATGTTGGGAGAGCTACCTATTAACGTAGCATCGGCTAATGTATTAGCTGTATGCCTCCATACTTCCGTAAATGAATGGCCTTGATATTTATAAAATGGCCCTTCCCATTTTAAAGTGATAACTGAATATCCAGCGGTTGCAGTGAAAGAAACTGGAGTAACTGGAGTTTCACTAAATGTAGTCGAACCACCAAAATCAATGTTTAAACCATTGCCGGTATCATTTGGGTCGAATTTTTTGTTTCTTAGTTCTTTAGCTAACCCACTATCGATCAGTTCTCTAAGAGTAACTGCACGGTCACGTACATCTCCCCTACGGCCTAACCGTATTTCTAATGCTTCCCCAATAGCAGAGAGATAATCACGTAGCTGTCGAGTAATACCAGCGGGTGGTTTTGGAAGACTGGGAACTTTTGTAGGGGTGGTTAACCGTGGATTTCTTCGACCATCTGTCATGTTGCTCTTATCTCTTCAATAGTTTGGGATAAACAAACTTCTTCGATAGTCACAACACCACTCACTTCGACTTCCCACTCTTTGGCGACAGCTACTGGCAGTCTCATAACGGGTTCACGTAGTGTTGCGTTGCTTATACTGCCTGGAGTAGATGTTATCTGAGTGTAAACACTGCCAGAATAACTAATGGTGTAATCAGCTAGTAGTGTACCGTCAGCCCAGACTCTAACTTTATTAAGCGTGCCGCTACTTGGGAAACTAGAAGCACTTATATGAACCCACGCCATAGATACAGGTTTTGGTGTTACATATTTTTTAGATTTCCATAACGCAGTACGATTACTAGCACCACCACGGTATTTCTGTATTACATGATTCCCACTGGCAGGATCAGAAATAAGGTATAACTCTCCATCTTTTGGGTTATACCAACCACCTTGAACTGGATCATCAATACTGACTGTAGATAGAGCAGCGTCATCTGCACGAGGATCAAATACCCAGCCACCTTCGTTACTCCCATCAATCCAGAATGCGACATAAGTCCCTTCATGTTTGAAAGCTTTATAAACGGTTGGGTAATAATCGCTGTTCCATTGAGCGGGAGAAATAAGTCTGTTTGTGACAACCCGTCCTTCGGTAGATGAAATGGCACACAAACCATCTTGCCCTGCGTAGAGGAGGTATTCTCCCATGTCTACGACACTATGTTTGTTAACACATGCTTGTGCGAGATCTACTTGAAGTGCAGCCATAGCAGAAGGATCTACACCTGTAACAAAATAAGGTTTGCCATTTGTCAGGCAGACCACTCCATTACCTGTAGTACCTATAGCAACAATATCTTCTTCAATTGTAATCCGATACGCAATGGGCCAAGCATGAGGCATGTAGGGTTCACTAAAACATAATCGCTTGCCGGTGAATCCTGCAAACACACCATTAGCAACAGGAGTAAGACCTTGGAGCGGTCCATCTGGATAAAGTGCTGTATTATTGTTAGGTGGACCTATCCATGTTTCGGAAGGAAGTACCTCACCTAATGCTGCTGCTGATGTGTTATCAGTTGTACTGGTTGTTGCATAGGATACTTCTTTTACAAATTGAAATTGGGTGTTAGTAGAACCTGTATTGGAACGATAGAGTCGTTTCTTTGCATCAGTACCAAAAGCAGCACTATAACCAGAGCTTGCATAGTTCGGTATGCTCACAGTTGCAGTTTGTGTCGAAGGCGTAAAAGTAACCGCAGTGGTTGCAGGGCTAGGTGGTCCTTCTTCACCAAAAATGGAAACAAAAGTATAGACCCATGATGCATCTTCTGGTGATACATCAGCATCTTGCGTCCCACCAATAGATACAGAAATATTATCATCACCTGCTGGAATGCCAAGTATATAACCAACTCCAGGCCACGGACCCGTGCTGCTATCTTTAATTGCAGTAGCGACGCTCATCTTGGGCCAAGCTTCGCCTGTCCAATATATTCGACCTAATGAATCCCCTGGAATCGGACCTTCGACTACTTTTATGTAGTCGCCATCCCACTCCAGCCAGTAGTCATTTCCGTCAGTATGGTTATAAAGAAAAATAGAACTACGACTTGTGTTATTTAAAGTGCCTGATGCGCTAGAACCCAGATTGGATGTAATAGTAAGATCAGTTTTAATAGGTACTACACCGCCAGACTCAAAATCTATATTCTGCGCCACTTGACCAAACTGCTCTCCCAGTAACCGAGCAGAAATAGCGGGAGCAATCCCACTGAATCGATCTCTTCTAAAATATGTCATATCAGTTACTCAAAAGCAGGGTCACAATTAACCCTGCCATTCCTGTGATTATTGTCATACCCATCACGAACACACTTTTATTAATCCCTGCGAGGCTGTTATCAATATTATCTAGCCGGTTAAAGATGGTTTTTGATCGTTCTTCACACATTGCCTCATGGGTAGAGATTCTGTTTATTGCTTCCCAGTACTGGCTATCGTTATCCATATTCAGTCTCTAAAAGTTGTGTTCGGTGAAACCATCACTGGTTTACAATAAGCGGT
>TARA_R100001443_G_scaffold45710_1_pt1 | contig 11920 bp, 6 predicted proteins | sample TARA_R100001443 | Tara Oceans TARA_R100001443 (sample SAMEA2622142) | marine metagenome | biome: marine biome (ENVO:00000447); feature: deep chlorophyll maximum layer (ENVO:xxxxxxxx); material: "saline water (ENVO:00002010), including plankton (ENVO:xxxxxxxx)" | depth 50 m
TAGCTAATGATGATAATGTTCAACTTAGAAACTTTGGTATTAAAGCTGTTGAAGAAGGTATTTTAAACCTATCAAGTGATCAACGATATTTTATGTGGGGATCAACAAATAGAAAACTAATGACAGTTCCTTTTGATGAACATCCATATACAGCTTTAGCTCATTGGTTTAAAACTGATGAAGGTATGGAAATATACACTCAAATAGAAAAAAGATTTAATTAATATCTTTTAACTAATATTAATAGCCACTCATTACGGGTGGCTATTTTTATTTAGGGGCTAACCTTCCACTTTATTATGTAACTATAATATAGTAAAATATATTTATAAGAAAAGTAAAATGGTTGGAGTAAATAGTGTATATCAAAAAGTTTTAGCTATAGCTAATAAAGAACAAAGGGGTTATATAACTCCTCAAGAATTTAATTTGTTTGCTAGTAGAGCACAAATGGAAATATATAATAATTATTTTCATAGTATCAAAATGGCTGAACAAAAACCTAAAAATCAAATGCTTTATGCAGATGAAATAGAAATGATAGAAGAAAAACTACAACCTTTTCTCGAAGATAAAACTATAAATGTTTCACCAGACAATAACACAACTATAACAGCTGATCCATCGGTGTCAAGTCCTTTAGATTTATCAAGTTTAAATTACACTGTACATAAGTTAACAAGAGTAACAAGAGGTAATGGAACTGTTGTTGTACCGATAAACAAAAGTCAAATACACCATACTGAAGGTAATCCACTCACTAAAGCAACTTTAACTAGATCTGTTTATGTTAGACAAAATATGAATGGTGGAACTTTTATAAATATAATTCCAGCTGTAACTTCGTCAACTGTCAATGTTGATACAAATAGTAGTGGTTCTAACGACTCTGAGTCTTTTGTGGTAAGTTTCTATAAAAGACCAACTATTCCAAACTGGACATATGTTGTTGTTAATAATAAAGCTCTTTATAACGCTTCTGCTGGTGACTTACAAGATTTTGAGTTGCATATGAGTGAAGAAGAAAACTTAGTTTCAAGAATACTAATGTCAGCTGGAGTAACTTTAAAACAACAGGATATCTATCAAGCTGGCGCAACAAGTATTCAATTAGAAAAACAACAACAAAATAGTTAATTATGGGATTACTAGACGGAACAACTCAAGAAACTTATTATGGATCTGGTAATGCCGCTAACTATGGTGATTATCAGTTTGTAACATTAGAAAATATTATACACGCTTTTATGTATATATATGTAGGTGAAAGCAAAATAATAAGTAAAGTTAGTAGAACAGATGTGCAGTTTCACGCTATGCGCGCAATACAAGAGTTGTCATATGACGTATTAAAATCTTTTAAATCACAAGAGATAGAAGTGCCAAATACTTTATCCATGATACTACCTCAAGATTACGTTAACTATATAAAAGTAGTTAGAGTCGGTAGCGATGGTTTAGAAAGAGTGTTATATCCAGCTAGAATAACATCAGATCCATTTGCTATAGAGCAAACTGCTGATGGAAGCTATGTGTTTAATGATGACAATAGTTTAAGGCAACAAGGTGGAAATGGTCCTAGTAACACATCTGAAAACTTTCAAAATGTAACACCTGTCAACTACCAGTTATATGATGTTAATTATTCTTCTGATATAGAAATATCTACAGAAGGTAGAAGATATGGGTTAGACCCACAATACTCTCAAATTAACGGTAGTTTTTTTATAGATCAATTAAGAGGTTTAATAAAGTTTGGTGCTGCATTAGCTGGTGAAACAATTACACTTCATTACGTTAGTGACGGTTTAGGCACTGACGCGGAAATGGTTGTTCATAAATTTTGTGAAGAAGCTATATATAAGCACATAGCATACGGAGTATTATCTACTAGATCTAATATACCAGAGTATATAGTTCAAAGATATAAAAAAGAAAGATTTGCTGAAACTAGAAAAGCAAAAATAAGATTATCAAATATTAAGATAGAAGAATTTACACAAGTACTAAAAGGTATGGGTAAACAAATTAAGTAATTATGCCGGAAATTAAACACAACTTTACAGCCGGTAAAATGAACAAAGATCTTGATGAAAGATTAGTTCGTAACGGTGAATATAGAGACGCATTAAACATACAAGTTAGAACCACTGATGGCGATAGCGATGGTGTTGGTGACGCTGGTTCAGTGCAGAATATAAAAGGTAACACAAAAATAGCTGAAGCATATAAAACTGTAGGTTATAATGGTAATGAAACCAAAATCATAGCTAGTGTAGCTGATGAAAAAAACGACTGTGCTTATTTTTTTGCTGCAGCACCTTTACCTCAACAACAAGCTGGAGCTAAAAGAGGTTTTTTAGAAAATCTTGAACCTAGCTTAATTGTTGACTTAACTGACAACCCATTAAACTCAGATGTTAGATGGGTTGATAGTATAATTCAGGTAAACGCTGATGGCACCGACACAGAAGTTGTTTTTGTAGATTATTATGCTAGAACTGGACAAATTATAAACTATATCACACAAGAAAATTTTAATGCTTTAAATGGCTCTACAACACCTTTCAACTCAATAACATTCAACGCACCTATTGCTAGAATTGGTATGAGGCTTTTTATTCAAAGAACCCCTTCAGGCGGTGGTCTTACAACCAATTATTTATTCGATAGCAATGGAACTGCTGGTGTTGAAGTTATAAATATTAATGGAAACCAAGTTTTACTTGAGTTTGGACAATCCATTGATTTTAGTACTAGTGACTTTAATTCAACTGAAACTCAAAATATAGTTGTAAAACTAATTCACAAAGAAAGAGTTTTAGAGTTTGACTATGATAGTTTAATAAGTTCTTCTGTTAATGTTATTGATGATTTATTATTTTACACAGATAATAAAAGTGAACCTAAAAAAATAAATATAACAAGATCTAAATTAGGTAGTATTCAAGATAATTACCTAACAGATCCTGAGCATACTAAACTTTTTGTTAAAAACGCACAAGGTGAATTAGTTAATGTAACAGAAGTTGAAAACTATAATGATACCTCTTTAAGTGCGTCTGTTGATGCTCATGGTGATGTGGAAAAAGAACACGTTACAGTTATAAGAAAGAAACCAACATCACCACCAACGTTAGAAATGAGTCCATCAGATAGAGAAGGTCCCATAGAGTTTGATATACAATACCCTGAAATTATAACAGATAGTAATGGTGAAGATTATCAACTTGGTGGTTTTATAAACTTAACACAAAACTATGTTGATTTCGACGAGAGTGGTGATGAGTCTTCAGGTGAAATAGAAATATTTGAACTTCAAGCTGGTGATGGTGTAGCAAGCGTGGGTTCTGAAAGAGTTGTTAAGTTTCCTTCTCAAGTAGATATTAGGTTAAGCGATATATTAATATTTGAAAGTGTTCAATTTGGGTTTTCAAATCCAGTAATTGTGCAAGCTACTGTTGAAGAAACAGATATTGCAAATGCAGTATCTGGTCAGTTTAAGTGGCATAGAATAAGATGTACTGTTATTGATCCAATGTTAGAGCAACTTAATCCAGATCAATGGACTGTAACAATACAGCAACCAGCAGCGTTATTTGAAACTAAATTTGGAAGATTTGCGTATAGATATAAATACGAAGACAACGAATATTCAGCGTTTTCACCTTGGTCAGAATTAGCTTTTTTACCAGATAGTTTTTCCTACACGCCAAGCACTGGTCACAATGAGGGTATGGGTAATAGTGTTAGAAGACTTAAGGTTAGAGATTTTATACCTAATAACTCTTATAGACCAGATGACGTTAGGTCTATAGATATACTATGGAAAACAACAGACGATCAAAATGTTTATGTTGTTAAAACTATAACTAGAGAATTAGATGACGAGTGGGAAGATTTTGTAGACAACAACTCTATTGAATCTACAGGTTCTTTAAGCATAACTTCTGAAATGATTAATAGAACTCTACCAGCAAATCAACTACTAAGAACCTGGGATAATGTTCCAAGATTTGCGCTAGCTCAAGAAGTTACAGCTAGTAGAATAGTATATGCTAACTATGTTCAAGGTTACAATATCGATACTGTTGTTGGTTTAAAACAAACAATTATATCTGATTCAGTGGATTTTCCAAATCCACAAAGATCTGTTAAATCAATGAGATCTTACAAGTGGGGCATGGTATTTGGTGATAAGTATGGTAGAGAAACACCTGTACTAGCTAGTAGTTATAAAACATCTTCTGGTGAAACAATAACAGGCACGGCGTCTGTAGCCAAACAACTATCTTCATTTTCTAATAAATTTGAATTACAGCAAAATTGGAACTCACAGCCTTTACCTTGGATGGATTATGTTAAGTATTATGTTAAAGAAACATCTAGTGAATATTACAATTTAATTTTAGATAGATGGTACGATGCTGGTGATGGTAATATATGGTTAGCTTTTCCTTCTGTAGATAGAAATAAAGTTGATGAAGAAACCTACTTGATACTAAAAAATGAACATGGTAGTCAAGCCGCTGTTCTTGATAAAGCTAGATATAAAATACTAGCAATAGAAAATGAAGCTCCTGATTTTATAAAAACAGAAAGAAGAAAGTTTAATAGAATAGAAATAGATAGAGATAATATATACACAGCTTCAATTGCTAGTGAGATTACGGGTGTTCCTGATAAATTAATAAACAACTCTACTTTGCTAACCATTAATCAAGATGAAAACACTATACATCGAAGTGATTTTAAAGGTAGAAAAAAAGTTAGAATAGTAGGTGTTTATACACCAGATGGTACTGACGATCCTATTGAAGTTTTTAGTCCTTATAAGTCTGTTACACAAATAAAAAATCAAAACGACGGTGGTTGTGTTATATCTGAAAAATTTACAAATGAAGAAGCGAATATGTTTCTTAAAATATCTAGCGCACTAGCGAGTGCTGGATTAGAAGCTGAAATAAACGTAACAGATGTTGATAATAATGAAAGCGACGATTATATTTACTACTACTTAGAATATATGGACGAACAAACAAATAACCTTCCTGAGTTTGATGGTAGGTTTTTTGTTAAAATTCAAAAAGATCAAGCACTAAGAGATAGAGTTTTAAATGAAGGTCCATTAGATTACATTGTGACAGATAGTTTTGATATAGCTTACATATCAAATTCAAATACAAATCCAGCGGTAAGCGGTCCTCAAAAAGATTTTACATGGCCAACAGATAATCCCGGATTCTCTGGAAGTGCTGTTGAGGCTATGGTGTCACATGAAACTCTATCAGGAGAAGTATCACAAGATCACAGTAATCACTGTGCTGCTGACTATAACAACTCTCAACTTACAACAGCGCCTTATTCAACAAATCCTGAAATAGACGCATCAGAACAAGGCAGTATACCAGCTTTTGGACCTGGTAACTTTTTTGCTACTAGACAATTTTGGACAGATTGGGATCAAAACAAATCAACTAATATATTTCTAGATAATGCTCCAGCAGCTACTGGGCATGAAGATATGGTTTCTACTTTTAGTTTGTATTTACCTAACAATTCAACGGTTCTTGACAATGGCGGTACAGGTGATTATGCAACGGGTTATTACAATGGTAACTTAATGCCATCATATGGTGGGGGTACAACCCCAATAAGTTATACGTGGAAAAGCCAGATATGGGGACCAAATGATTATATGGAGCTTAATTCTCAATTTTACAATACGAATGGCGGTAGTGGCTCAGGTGGTACGCAAATCAACCCAAACTACCAACCAGCTGGATTATCTCAAGGTACTGCACAAGATGGACTTTTTGGTCAAATGACGTTTTCGGCTGTAAGTAATCAAGAGGTAAATAATCTTAGTGAAGGCAACAATACTAATGTTGTAACTAATCAATTTTCACCTGGATCTGATATTGTGTTTAAAGCTAAAATACAGCAACCAGGAACTTTATTTAGATTTGCAGCAGACCCAGATCAAATTGTTTATAGAGTTATTGAAAATTCTCAAATAATAACAGCTTACTACGTTTATTTAGGCGCTCAATATTTCGATCAACCAGATGTTATTTCCAACAATACTATTGATGATATTTTTGAACACAGAGGTCCAATGAATATAGGTACATCAAGTAATGGTACAAATGGGCAAATGCTTCAATATAACTACTATAGATCTAGCCCGAACTTTAATTCACCAGCTCAAACCAACCAGTCAGGTGCAAACAATAACCATACTCCTGTTGAACCAGCTCAACTTAGAACTAGTATAGTCGTTAGGTTTGAAAGAGTAGGTACTGCTGGAGAAAGTATACCAAACTCAGGGGTAGATGTTGAAAGATTCGATCCTAGAGGTGAGGTAACACATGATGGTCTTGGTTCTTTTCAAATTCAAATACTACAAAGATCATCAGAAGGTGAACTAAGTACAGATGATGTTGTAACAGAATCTTCATGTTGGGAAACAGAGCCAAAAGAAAGTGCAGATTTAGATATATACTATGAAGCTAGTTCTGCTATACCTATGAAACTAAATATGTTAAATATAATGGAGTTTGTAGGTTCTAATGCAAACCGTAATTTTGCAAGCTTAGTTTATGTAAAAACTAGAATGTTTAATCAAGTTGTGCAGAATGTTAATCTTGATGGAGATGCTTTTGCTTTTAGAACGATTGGAGATGATGGTGTTGTTGTTCATAGTAACTTCTCTATTAATCAAAATAATAATAGTATAAGTTCTAGTGCTATATCACCTAGTTTAGATAATAATTTAAATTTAATTTCAGTTGAAGATACTATATGTTTTAGAAGATCAAATGGTTTTGAAACTAAAAGTAAAGTACTAGATCATTATAAAATAGTGTATGATTTTGATTCAGAAAATGGAGAATCTTTACAGCTATCAGATAGATATGGTCCTGTTAGTTTGCCTCCAAACAGCACCGCTGGTTTTGATACATTTGCTGTACCTGAAGACGGTATTGGGGGAGCGGTTTTAATATATAACGGTAGTATAGCGTCAGATCCAGGAACTGTAAACATACCTACTATAAACGGTCAAACCGCAGCAATGCCATATCTTGGTAATATTATAGATGGTCAAGCGCTTGGTGACGTTAATAATTGGCCTGTAAAAGTTGGTATGAATGTTATTCCTTCTCCAGGCTTTGAAGATATGATTATACCTGGAACATATGTTACTGGTGTTGAAGTAACCTTAAATACACCTTTTACTGGATCAAACACCATATTTATTACTGTGCAACTTAACAACCCCATTGTTGGTAGCTTTAATAACGATACTGTTTTAGAAATAACATACGCTGATGTTACTGGTGTATTTAAAATAGATGATGATGTTTGGCAATATCCGGTTAAGTTGCCTTGGTTTAATTGTTATTCATTTGGTAACGGTGTTGAGTCAGATAGAATACGAGATGATTTTAATGCTCCACAAATAGATAATGGATGTAGAGTATCTTCTACGTTTTTAGAGTATGGTGAAGAAAGAATAGGTAGTGGTATAATACACTCTGGTCTTTACAATTCAACATCTAGTGTTAATGACTTAAATGAATTTAACATGGCTGAGAAAATTACTAAAAATTTAAATCCAGCCTACGGTTCTATACAAGCCATGAAAACTAGAGAGAACAATATAGTAACATTTACAGAAGATAAAATATTAAAAGTTCTAGCCAATAAAGATGCTGTATTTAACGCAGATGGTAATCCGCAACTTGTTGCAACAAATAGAGTTTTAGGAGACGCAACGCCCTTTGCTGGTGACTACGGTATATCTAAAAACCCAGAGTCATTAGCTAGTGATCAATATAGAATGTATTTTACTGACGCGCAAAGAGGGGCTGTTCTAAGATTATCAATGGACGGGTTGACACCTATATCAAATGTAGGTATGAAAACGTACTTTAGAAACAACTTAAAAACATGTGATAGTTTAATAGGTACTTTTGATACCGTTAACGGTGAGTATAACTTATCGTTATTAAGAAAACCAGCTAATGCTAGTGTAGATAGTCCTTATGTTACTGTTTCATTTAACGAAGGTAGTAAAGGTTGGGTTAGTTTTAAAAGCTTTGTTCCATTAACAGGTGTTTCTATTAGTGGTAAGTATTTAACCGCACCATCAGGTTATAAGTGGTCACAATCCTCTGGTTCTTCTAATCAGCAAGTTTCTGGTGTTACACATAACATCTATGAGCATTACGCTAGTGATTCTCATAATGTTTTTTATGATGTTGGCGCAGGGGATGCTCCTTCAAAAATAAAAATTTTGTTCAATGATTTACCAAGTGTTATTAAATCTTTTAAAGCAATTAACTACGAAGGATCTCAAGGAAATGTAACACAAAATAATGACGACACGTCAGAGTATTATAATATATCTGCTTCAAGTGGATGGCAAGTTAGTACTTTTAAAACTGATATTGAGCTTGGTAAAGTTAATGAATTTATTAAAAAAGAAGGAAAATGGTTTAATTATATTAAAAGTTTTGCTGAATTTCCTCTTTTATACACATCAACTTCAACAGAAGACTCCGGTGACGTAGGCAAGTTTGCTGTACAAGGATTAGGTAAACCCTTGGCTAATACTGATGACACCCAAAATCAAGTAGATATAAATATAAACACAGAAGATACAGAAGATACAGATGGCTAATTATACATTAACAGGTTTTAGTACAACAGAAAATAAAAATGACTCTATATTTTTTAATAATATGGTTACGTCTGGAAGTATTACTATAACTCCAAACGATGGTTATGTTGTGTCTGCGTCTGATTTTTCTGTTTCAAGTTTACCAAGTAGTATCGCTTCTGTTGTTTTTACAGATACAACTACAGCTGGCGCGGTTGGTAACACTGTTACTGGATTAGCTACTTTTGCCTCTAGTTTTGTTGCTAGCGAAAATACTGATATAACTCTTGATATAGTTGGTGACGCAAAAGTATTTACAGAAAAAACTAAAACATTTTCATTTAAATCTAGTATAAAAAACGATGCAAATAAAAATACTTTTGGCTCAGTTGTTTTTACAGCAAATAGTGGTTACACTTTTACAACTTCTTCACCTGTTAATAATATAACAACAACTTCTATTTCTGCTACATTAACTAATAATATATTAACCAAAATAGGTACGTTAACTGTTACAGCTAGTGCAAATCATCACTTTAGATCTAAACCATATTTGTTTTATGATGATAATAATGATTATAAAAATATAGTAATAAAAACCACTAGCACAACAATAAATTCAAATGGAGAAAAAACGGCATACAACTTTGATGTACTAGCTAAGGCAAACGTAGATATTAACACTTCTAATATAGACTTAAAATATACTGCTACACCCATTAGTTCAACAAGTAAATTAATAACAAGTGTTAGAATAGATTCAACTCAATTATCTAGTTTGGGTGGTGACAAAATAATAAAAGTACAAGGTACAGACGAGGCTGAATTTAGTGTTGTTGTTATAAAAGATAGTGATAGCTCTTCTATATTAAGTAGAAAAAATGATAGTATATTAACTTCATCATTTGGTGCTGTAGATGCTTACACTAAGAAAATAATTGGCGCAAGAAATTTTGGCCTAGGATATTGTTATTACAATCAAACGTTTCCATCTGGAACAGGTACCTATAGTGTTTCTATAATCCCTAAAGATGGAACTTCTATCTCACCTGGTGTAACCACAGAATATACTATAACTCAATTAGCTAATCCAACAATAACGCTTACTGTTTCTACTGGTAATGCTAGAATAACTACAACAGATGTTCCTACTATGAAGTTTACTGGAAGACCTAACACTAGAGCGGTAGAGTTGAAACACAATAAGAGTATACTAAGCTACAACTCTATAGATATACCTTTAAAAACTAATGGTGGTGTAACGTTTAATGCTCCATCTACAATAAATTTTTCAAACAAAAATCAATCAGCATCTTCTTGGACAAACTCTGTATTTGGTGACTCTAATGGAAACAATAATGTAGAAATGATTAGAATAGCGGCAACAAGAAGCAATGGAAATAATAATTTGAATATAACTTTTAAATTTATAATAATTAGCTTTGGAAATGCTAGTGTAACAATGAATTTAAACTTAGACGACCACATAACAACATCTTAATATGGCAACACAAACAGTACATTTACCTAGACAAGATTATTCTTCTTTACAAATTGGAGACAGGGTTTATAGAACCAGCACACAACAACAAGGTGGATTCGATACAAACTCAGGTTCTCTAATAACAATGGGTGAAATAACAAATATACAAGACGGAACAATAACTACAGATGGGATTGTTACTAATACAACTGTTTTAACCATTAACGTTGATGATAGTTTAGAACAAACAACTACTGATCATTATTTACTTTTTCAAAAATCTAATATAGCTAATAAATCATCTATATTGGGTTATTATGGAGAAGCAGAGTTTCAAGCGTTAACAAGTCTTGATGTTGAATTATTTTCTGTAGCCTGTGAATACAGCGAAAGTAGTAAATAAATAGCAATAAATGTAACTATAATATAGTAATAAATAGAAAATAATATGGATCCATTTACAATAATAGGTATAGGTATGCAGGTTGGCTCGAGTATATTCGGGGCAGTTCAAGCTAAAAAAGAAGAAGAAGCTGCTAAAAAGAAAGCAGATGAAGCTAGAGAAAAAATGAACTCATTAAGAGCTCAATACGAAAGCCTTGACACCAGTAATCCATATCTAAACATGGAGAATACAATGGAGGATTTAACAATCAACCAAAAACAAGCTGATTTTCAACGACAATCATTTCAACAAAGTCAAGCTAATATAATGCAAGGACTTAGAGGTGCAGCTGGTGGTAGTGGTATAGCAGCTTTAGCTCAATCGCTAGCTCAACAAGGTCAGATAGCAGCTCAACAATCTGCGGCTAGTATAGGTCAACAAGAAGCAGCTAATCAAAGAGCGGCTGCAGCAGAAGCATCTAGAATACAAGGGATGGAAAGGCAAGGTGAGATTATGTCTAGAGATTTAGAAAGAGAAAAAACATCTACACTATTAGGTATGGCACAGCAAGAAACTGCAGCTTATCAAGCTCAAGAGGGAGCGGCTAGACAAGCAAGAACAGATGCTATAACTGGAGGTATGACTGGCATGGCAGATATGTTTGCTGGTTTTGGTGATAGTGGTACTAGCAGTAGTGGTTATAATATACCAGAAGGTTTTTCATTAGTACCAAATACAAACGAAGAAGACTTATAAATAATATAACATGGCAGATCAAACATTAGTACAAGGTGCTGGTTTAGTAGCACAAACAGAAGGAGTAGGTAAACTAGCTGCAGCTGAAGGCGCAACGAAAGTTGCAGCGCACTTGGCTGAAGGAATAAGTACTGTTGTACAAAAAAGAAACAGAGAGTTTAATGCGATTGTTAAAGCTACTTTAGCTAAAACAGAAGGCATGGACGACGAGACATATAAGAAGTTATCAAAAGCTCTTGAAAGAAAAAGAGCTGGCTATGTTTACTTAAATAAAAAAGAAAGATTATTATCTGAAAGAGATTTACTTAAATTTGCTGATAATATTAAAAAAGAAAAAATAGCTAAAAATACAATAGCCAGTGATCTTGAAAACGAAGGAGCTATAGTTGAAAAGTTGGGAGATGATGTTGATGATATCAAAGACATACTAGATGGCACAAATCCTCCTATTACAAATAAAAATGGAGACGTTGGTTATATCATGAGACCTCAATTTGCGGATAAAAGACCATCTTTAAAAGAGTTTGTTGTTGAAGATGAAAATGGTAAGCAAACTTTATTGAGTTATAGAAAAGCTTGGGATAATGATAGATTCAAAGTTTCATCAGATGGTAAATTTAAAACTGATAAA
>TARA_R100001443_G_scaffold28175_1_pt1 | contig 11914 bp, 28 predicted proteins | sample TARA_R100001443 | Tara Oceans TARA_R100001443 (sample SAMEA2622142) | marine metagenome | biome: marine biome (ENVO:00000447); feature: deep chlorophyll maximum layer (ENVO:xxxxxxxx); material: "saline water (ENVO:00002010), including plankton (ENVO:xxxxxxxx)" | depth 50 m
TTGATTTATTATTTTTTCAAAACAATGATTTTTGTTTTGACTTTTTTCATAGACAAGATGATGTCTTTGCGTTTAAAAATATGGAATAGACAAGATCGTAAATAACTTATACAATCGTATACGAACATTCAATCGTAATCCAACATTCTTTGTTCAACATGACTCCCAAGAAATTTAATCGCTTGGGAGTCTTTTTTTTGAGAAGGGAATCGGAACAAGCAAGACAGACTTTCACTATCTTTATGGACGCTCAGAATTGTAGATATAGTTTACAACTCTGTTTCTATGAACGTAACGTGTTGCTTTTACATCCATTGGTTTCCCTGTGAGAAAGAGAAGTAAGCAACCTCACTTGCTTTCCCAAGCAGGTATTCACAGGAGAACTCTTTCCTAGTTCTTTAAACCTTTTGTTCCGATATTTTAATAAAATCATCTACTAACAACAGTACACCTGTTATATTACCTATGTTACCTTTTCTTGCGTGTTCAAACGTAACGATTGGTACTTTATCTGTTCCTTCAGCAGCTGCGTATGCTTGTTCAATTGCAGTCTGCAACCTGGATGATAAAACTTTACCATATTTGTGTTCTATTGCGTATAGTTTGTGTTCTACATCAGGTGCAGAACCTCTTTCTCTGCCAGTAACTGGGACTCTTTTACCCCCTAGTTTCTCAGCAATTCGTCTTTCAGATGCTTTCCAAGTACCTCTTGCAGTCATCTTAATCTCTCCTTTATAACTAACAACTCCCCCCCTTAAAGGGGGGTTGTTAGTATTGTTAGTTAGTTAATTATTCTCCACTTCCTGTTGCCTACAGGATCATGTATCTCGGAGAATGATGTTGACTTCCCTCTGTTTAGAGCCATCCCTACTGCCTCTACTGTTGCGTCTAACTCCTCTGCTATCTCCTTAGAGGACATCAACCTACCTGTCTTTAGCAACTCTCTAATTCTAACCTTGATTGGTATAGACTTAGCAATGTTGTTACTCAACTGTGATGTTTCAATCCTCTCAAATGAGGCTATGTTGTTCTCGTGGGAGAAACGTAACCCAATTGGTGGATACAACCTAGAGTTGTTAGACTTTTCATGGGTGAAAGCAATGTCGGTGTAACTCTCACCCATGTCCTGCTCCTTGCTAACAGACCAAACATTACGAGCCAAGTTCCACCAAAAAGTAGAACCGAATAGTTTGCCCTCTTTACTTGTGTGACTCAACACCAATACTGTCGTGTCAAAAGACCTGACAATATTCATGAATCGCCTAGCAGTTTCAGAGTCGTTTGCGTCTGCGTCTAGTGCAGGAATAAGCGAGTCAATAACAATCAAAGGACATGAATTGCTATCTAACCACTTCCTTAAACGTGGCTGTAATGCCACGAGACTGTCTGTACAGCGCCTGTAAGAGACAGGGAAGTCCGATTCCTCTAGGTCGCCTCCTGACACCCCTCTATTGTTCAAACAATTGATGAGTGCTTGTTTTCTCCAAGTAAACTCCTCCTCGTCTGTCTCCCAGTCAAGGTATAACACTTGACCTGTGTCCAAAGGTTCAAACCCCTCAATCACTTCTATCATACTTGATACTGCCATAGATATAGCAGTCCCAAAGAATGACTTGCCTGTACCACCAGTAGCGAACAAGATAGTTGGCTTTTTCAATGGCAGTAACCCATCAATCAGCCACCTGTTAGGGTTTACTTGTATCTTGGTGACAGATGTATCAATGAAGTCTGCGTCATCCTCTCTAGCATTTTTCGCAACTCTACAAGCTACGTCTAGTATTGCGTCCCAGTCATCACCTTTCTGTCTGTTTCTCAAGACAGATACTGCATCTCTACGTCTGCTCAATGATACCAAGTCGAAGTTCACAGGACCGAGAAGTACACCACTCTGAAAGGTTTCAACAGTCAGGTCACACATATTCCTACCACCTGTAGGAGAAAATGTAATCATGACTCCATTCTCTGCCCAGTTGACTACAACTGATTCATTGTCCTCAACTTTACACATAGGATCAGGTATCTTGCCCTCTGTGAAGTTTCTAATCTTAGTTTGTTGATACCTAGTTACAGACTTGACTATCCTTGCAATGTCATTCTCGTTCATTGGTGGAGTACATTTCTCCCCAAATCCAACTAGTATGCTTTGCAAGATGTCCTCTTGTATACCTCTCGCCCAAAAGTATCCTGCCACTCTAGTAGCAGTAACATCTCTTTGTCCTTCAGGCGCACCATTTTCTAGTGCCTCTGTAACCCATGGCTCAACACTCTCTCTGTCGTTAGGTTCAACTGCCTTTGGTTGTCTACCTAAGAACTGTTCAGGCACTACCCCAAACTCAGAAAACACACCACCATTATCCTCAAGAACTGCGTAGTCTTTATCTGATGCTTTGGATGGTGGAGCAACCACATATCCTGCGTCATTTCTGACATCTACGTTCTTCAGAAACCCTGCACCAGTCTTGAACAAGTTATTATACTTGTAGTAAAAGTGCCAACCTTTTGGCGTCTTTACTATATGAGTGTCAGGAAGTTTGATACCTGCGCCTTTCAAAGACGCAAGTCCCTCCTCTCCATCAACATCAATCACAGTAATCCCTGATATAGCACCAGTTACAATACCTATGTTTGATTCAGGAGAGTCTTTCCAAAATCCCCTCATGTCCCCAATACCCATACGTTTATTCTGAAATTCTTTCCACGAATAAAGCAAAGGCTTTTTATCTTTAGGAACTAATGGGATAACACTCATACCTTGTTGTGCGTAATCCAACGCAGCGTCCAATAGTTTTGTCATTTATCTTATTCCCCAGTTAACTTCTTGTGTATCGCTTTCCAATAATCCATTTCGTTCTCGTATTGCGACCTGGAACCTACGTTGTCTGTGCGCCATTGAGTAAACTGCAATTGACTAGACTCATCATCACCATATCTTTCTTTCCATATTGTGACACACTTGCTAGTCCAATCACCTACTGTTTCCTCCATAAGTGGCTCTTGTTTTTCTATTTGCTCCAATAGTCTACCTGCGTCCTCAATGCTCATGTCCTCTGTCTCATTGACAGTTACTGTATTGATGTAAGCAAAGTCTAGTGGTAGACCTTGTGCTAAGTTCGTCAACTCGTACTTGATACACTCTTGCATTTTGTCTTTGTCCCCATCAAATATACCGAAGTCCTGTGGGAATGAATGAGTAAGTAGGTTGAGCAATTGACCTTTGCCAATTGATTGTTGATGGGTATCTTGCGTTGAAGAAGATTGCGCAACTGTGCCAACTTCCTCAGACTGCTTGACGATTTGAGTAGTATCATCATCTATCAGAAATATCTTACCATGTAAGACTTCTGCTGAATTACCCTCAGTCCCATCTCTTTTTGTGTAAGTTCTGCGTTGTAACATCACAGATACTTGTTGCCCTGCTTGATATTTATCACCCTTGTAGTCATCTCTACCACCCCTACCATTGTTTAGTGTTTCGTTCCATTCTCCTTGCAAATTCCATATTTGTTTTGGAGACGCAGGATCTTGTACAAATGAAACACCATATCCAAATTTGTCGAATGTTCTGTCAATAGTCAAGAACTGTTCTATGTAGGTAGTTGTAAGACCACCACTCTTGTTCTGACTCATGTCAATCGCTTCAAATGGAAATTGTTCTGATTTAATTGTAGCCATTTTATGCCTCTCTTATTGTTATGTATTTTCTACTTTTGATTGCTCGTGCCTCTTTGATTATGTCGGCAACGACACCACCCCTCTTGATTAACTCTGTTGCTAATCTCTTGTTTACTTTCTCCTCTGTACTCTCGTATATCAACTTGTTCAAGTCTTTTGGAGAAACTAATTGTGACTCTACCTCATGTAGTTTGCGTAGTGTCATGATGTCGTAATCATAATTGTTCTTGATTACTACGTTCATAATCTCCCCATGCTCACCAATGAAGTCTGCCTTTAGTGCTTCCATGTTATCTAAGTCCCTGATAATTTCCTCACCAAGTTCTCTGTATGCTCTATCAACATCTGCTTTTCGCTTTTTGATTTGAGAATACATGATACATTTCTCACGTAATTCTTGTTGGTCTACCATTTTTTAACCTCCTTTCTGTAACTATTTATCACAACTACAAACACCCCCACATCCACATTGCTTGCAACGACAAGCATCTGCCTTTACTACCCCTATGTGTATATATTCTATTTGCTCCTCAAAAACAAGAAAGTCTGATTCAAAGTCTACGTTTTTGTTTACAAGTGAACCCACTCCACCAATCAACATTGCAAAATCTATAAATCGTGCAATTACGTCTTGCACTTTGTTACGATTATCAAATGTTAGGTGTTCTGTGTTAACTTCAAACGCAGCTTGTAGTCGCATTGCAAGTGTGGCACCTAGTTCTGAAAAGAAAGCACGTGCTAGTGAGGCACCTTCGCTTTTGTCTTTTATCATGTCTTTGCCACCCATTAGTTTGCTACTGTACTGCAGGTTGATAGACACGCATTCAAACTTAGTCATAAGTTTACTTGCCCTATCTATATTCTCTACAGAAAAATCTACTTCTTGTTGCTTAAGCATTTCTTTGACATAGTCCTCGCCCATGTCTTTGATTGCTTGTTTCATTTTGTGTTTAAAGTAAGGAATATCCTCGTTCATGCTTACCTCTTTGCTAGTTAATGTATCGGTTGTATGATGTTATACTATCCCTAAGTATATGTCTAGGAAGTTTTTTATCCAACAAGATTGTAGGTCTTGGAGGAAGTTCTCTTATTGATTCTCTTATTGACCTGTCAAACTTAGGGTGAGACTCTAAGTCCAATGTATGCAACTCTACGTCAGATACAAATATCAACAGTTCTGATAAGTATAAGTCATTTTGTGTTGTCATAATTTCAGATACCAAGAGATTTAAATTATACTTTAATACTTTTCCAGTAAAGTCTAATAACTCTTGGTCAGATTCTTTGATCGCTACACCTTTGGGTGTTTCATCATGTATTCTTTCCTGTAGTTGTTTGAACTCATTGTGAATTATTTTTTCGACATAGTTCACAGACTGTTGTCGCCTTGATACTGATACGTTCATTGTATTTATTCCTTTTCTAGTTTGTAAAAATCCTCACAGATATTGCACATCAACAGTAATCCATATCCAAAATGAGAATCGTCATACTGATACGTGTCTGTGTGTCCTTCGGGACATTTCATTCGTAACCCCTTTCTGTTAATCTATCAATGCCATGTATGCGTCTATGTTGTTTTTCATAAACCAGTCTCTGCATACGTAAAACTCATCCCACATTTGGTATCTCTCACAACCTATCAATAAGTCGTAGATACTTAGTTCTAATCCATTTAGTTGTATGCTATTTCCACTATATGGATTGGTTACTTCTGCACCCTTGGGGTATGCCTTGAGACCTTTTTCCTGTAAAACAGCAGGCATTTTTTGTGTCTTTACTACTTTCATTTTTATACCTCCTCTCCATTGTCTACTTCTGCAACGTAGATTGTTTCAAAGTTTCTGATGTTGGTAGAGATTGCTCCACCATTGTTGCCCTCATCATCTGCCATTGGCACCAAAGATATACCACCCTCTAAGATGATTTCTACTGGTCTGTGATTCCACATTGCATCTAAGCATTCTTTGTTACTGAACCACCTAATCTCCTCGACCTTCCGACCTTTCAGCATTTGCGTCAAGTCTTTTACCATGAATTTATTTGATTGATTTAGTTTACTCATCTGTTTTATTCCCACTCTCTACTATGTCCCATAGTTCATTGGTTCTTGGGTTTCTTGCCATCATGTGACCTACTTTGCCAGTTTCTGTTTCAACTATCAACGCTCTTTTTCTTGCCTTTTTTCTCCATCCTACAACCTTGTAACGATTACCATCAACTTTGATAATGTCGTTTAGGTCGTAAGGAGAAAGCACACCTACGTTGAATTGTTCCTCTGTCAATGCACTTTTGAGTTTTACTTTCAAGGTAGTACGAAATCTATTTGCCTCGTAGGTAAAGTTACCTAGTTCAAAGTCAAGACCTATCTCCTTGCCAAGTTCCTCTAATTTTTTGTTCATCTCCTGCCTTGTATAGTCTAGTGTTAGACTATTAAAATTTGTTACTGTGTTCATTTGGTTTCCTCCAATGCTTGTTTTAATTTTTCTGCAAACCATTCTGTTGGTCTGTGATTGACGAGATACCCATCAAAGTCGATTGGTATATCTCCATTGCAAACTGGACAATTCGCTATCATTTCTGAAGTCAACTTACCCCTGCGCTTAGATCCTGCACAACGAGATAAATATCTCTCAGCTTTACGTCTGTCTGCAATAATTTGTAAGTCCAATACACTTTCAGTTTGTCTGTGTTTTATTGTGAATAAATGTGAAGTTTTGGCTTTCGGTTCGTTTCGCCAACCACAATTAACACAACGTGCATCACCATAGTAATCTAACATTGCTCCAGTCAGACACCTACCACACTTGTTTTTAATACTGTACTTCGAAAGCATATTGATTTACCTCGCATACTGATTTGTAAAGTTCTCTCTCATTACCTTCTTGCTCGGGCTTAGGAGTACCATCCTCGTACTCATGGAACTCTCTATCAACTATCTCCCAATCTTTTATCCAGTAAGTACCATTGTCATAGTTGTTGCAGTCTTGTCTACCTAATCTGCCAACACCTACAGACAAAGTTCCACCCATAAAGTTACCGATAATTTGAACCAACCTTGCCAAGCCATAGTCATCATCTCTAATGTCGTAATGCTTAGCATACGCAAGGAACTGTTCAACTGAGTTTCTACCACCGTTCCAATGCAAGTAGATACCTATGTCGTCCCACTCTTTGTTTGTAATTACTGCCCTGTTACCCATATTTTTTCTCCCATTCCTCTTTTGTTTCTATAAATGACAAAATGTCTTTAGCCATAGCATTCTCACCAGTTCTTACATCATCCATTTCTACATCCACGTTATTGTCTTTTGCCCATTGCTCATTGCTTTCTATCACTTGTTCGCAATGCTTTCTTATATCGGAAATGACATCCGACAGTTGCATCACAATATCAATTGTTTCTGAATACTTTTTCATGTAATCCATATCATGCTCCTTTGCATTCTATTGTTAGTTTGTATAGTTGATACCACATTGCACACATCACGATCGTGACAAACAATGCAGTAGAAAACGCAAAGTAAAACCAAAGTTTCCAATGCGTTGTCGAGTACCTGTACTTAATCGCCATCTTTGAGTATTCCTTTCTCTTGTAGCAATGCAATGATGTCGTTTGCTTGACTAGATATATCATCTATATCGTATGACAAACCATCTAAGTTTTCTATCGCACATTGTGCTTCATAGATGTAGTTGTCTGCTTCAGTTTTGAAGTAGTCTAGCGCATTAACAATGTTTGAATACTTTTCACACATAGATACTATCGCTTGTTCTATCTCTTTTTTTGTAGCCATTTTTACCTCCTTTCTAGTAGTCTGTTACTCTTTCTGCTAGTGAAATTTTTAGTACGACATCATCTCCTTTTACCCAGTCCTCTACTGTGTCACACCCATCACAATCGGGAGTTGAGTTCTCCAAGAAACCACAGTTGGTAGCGAGCCACTCGTACCTACCATCTTTTGTTTTCCTCAACAAGAACCCATCATCCTCGTCAAAGGTTTCGGTATTGTATTTCTCTCGATACTCCATAATGTCGTCTATTATGTCGTCTATGTATCTAGTCTCGTTCTCTTGCATCTCTCATAGCCTCCTCTGTAAAACTTGATATCAATCCACCTAACCAACCCCATATATTAGTCCACCCTGCAGTTGCGTACTCTGTTCTGTACATAAACCTCAAAGCATTGATGCCCACCATCACAACTTTGTCTGCATCAGAACAAGTTTCATCAAACAGAATATCCTGTATTCTTTCCAATGCTTTCTCTGTTGCTATTTCTAACTTCTCGGTCTCGTTTAACTGAACCATGCTAATTGCTCCTTTTGTAATCTTATTTTTTCGTCAGCAGGTATTTTCGCTACACAACTATCACACAATATACTGCCATCAATTATTGTGTAATCATCTAGCACCATGTAGTCACAATCTTTTCCCTCACACTCCATCTCTCTACACTCGGCACATTGATAACCCTCTAACCCAAGCCAAAAGTCATCAGTAACAACTGACTCGCCAAAACATTTGTCAAGCCACCTGTTATCAACATCTCCTGCCTGTCGGTCTACACGAGCAGGTATTCTGTTGATAAACCTGCCACTTCCTTGACTTGTGTCTTGGAAGCAATCCACACACTCGTTACCTATATCTATTTCGTCAATAATCATTTACGTACTCCTTTCTGTTTAGATACACCAAACTATTATTCTGTCTGTATTTCGTACTGGTATAACTGTCGTAACTTGTTGTAATTCATCAATTGTCCTTATATGGGTAATGTCTAAAGGTTGCAGAACATTATCATCATTACGACTAAAAAACGTTTTACCATACCTTGCATGAAAGCCATCTAGGTTTTCAAACTCCTCATACTCTCCACACATAGCCACCACGTCCAATTCTATTTGTTCTCCTGTGTCCTCAATCACATCCTCAAAGTGTTCAAACAAAGACTTCAATCCCTCATAACTAAAAGTGTTATAAGTGTGATTTAAAAACGCACTTACAAAGTCATGTTCGGTTACTGTTTGTATCATTATTTCCAACCTTTCATAGTCATGTCATCATCATCAAGATACCATCTCTGAGTATCTTGTTCTCTGTGTGTTCCCACTATTTCGTTACCTGTTGCTTTCACTTGTTTCTTAAACCTTTCTATAGTTCCCTCTGCGTGTTCAGGAAAACTGTGTTGTTTGCCACCATTTTGTCCAAAGAACATATACTCCTCTAGTGTGAAAACTACTCTATCTAAACTCATACTATTCTCCTGTCTATTACGTCACTTTCTTGATGCAAGACTCGTACAAGTTTTGCATTGTACCCCTCGACATCAGTATTCAAATCCTCGCCATCTAAGTAGCCTAAATTCTTTCCATCAACATCCTCATCTTTTTCTACTATGAGTTTTTTGTATACCTCAATCGTCTCAACCACCTCAATCACAAATTCGTTCTCGTTCATTTACTTACTCCTGTGCTATCAAATTCTGTTACCAATACCTCGTGCATCAACCTAATATACTTGGTGTCGCAGTCTGTAAAACTAGTCATGTTACCCCTCAATAATTTAGGTATAGCAATCTTTCTCTCATCTGCCAATTGAAACGCTCTCTCGTCCATCTCAGTCCACCAATTTAGTATCGTGTTATGTCCATACACCCTGTAATCTACCAATGCTTTCATAATGTCGTGCTTTAGGTCGTCCTCATCAAAGTAACAACACATTGCATATCGTATATCCGAAAGCAATTCCTCTCTAGTTGCAGTCCTACTGTCGTTCCAAAATGGATATGCGTGGCTCATATTTTTCCTCCTAATATATGTTTAGTATTTCCATGTATTCTATGTTGCTCGTATTCTCTCCATATCTCTCAATTGTTTCCTCCAGTTCCTCGCCCTCTTTAGGAACAACATGTATGAAATACTGCTTTCCCATTGAGTAGTTATGTATGCTAATTGTTTTTTTGTTGTCCATAATTTTTCTCCAAACTTTTCCAGTTTTCTTTTTATCTTTACTTTCTTTCTTTATTTATTTCTTTCAATAAATTAAAAGAAATAAATATAAGAAAGTAAGTAAATAATTTTGCTTTTCTATTCAATTTCTTTCTCCAATTTTTCTATGTCTATGCCTGTATAGTATGCACACGCAAACTCACTTGCAGTTATTCTTGCCTCTTTGAGTGTTACATCATACGCAACCTCAACATCTTCTACCCATACTCGATACCTATCTTTAGCCATTAGTTTCCTCCAATGAAGCCAATGCGACATGCACGTCATCATATCCCAAAACTTGGTACCTGTATGCTAATGCAAACGCACTTTCGTAATCTATTAGGTGGTCGTTAACTTCAACTCCACCTACCCATACTGAATACAATTCTTTTCTATTCATGCTCAACTCCTATCTTATTTTCTACACAATCTATGCACTCGTGCAAGTAGCCTTTATCATCTATCACACACACTACGCAATCCAACTCGATTAAGTGCTTGTATGTTTCGTAATCCATGTTGCTCCTATCTGTATTTTTTCCTCGCAGTTTGTTTTGGTTTATCTAACTCGTACCACATGCGAGAGGATACTTGAACCGACCTGCGATTGTCTGACACAAATCTCCCCTTGCTACGTTCTTTTGCGTCCCTACGTTCCCATTTATTTTTCATGCTTATGCTCCTATTACGTGGGACAAAGTTTATGCTCTATCCCACGTGCTTATGCTCTAACACTTGTTAGCGTTCTGTTAGTTTTTCACCTCCACAACATCACACGCAACACACACGCCACCCTCAAAATCGTAGACCTTTTGTCCACATTTCACACACCCACCCTCACTCGCTCGTAGATGAGGGATACAGTAGGCGATTATCTCGCCTACTCGGTCGTAAATACACGTTGTACACTCGTTCATAATTTTCTCCTTTGCTTATACGTAGTATAAGAATACTTTGGTTTTGCTCACTCGCTCGTACATGATAGGCGTCCCATCATGTTGGTAGCCAATCTCGGCTCCCTCGCTCAATCTCTCGTTGACTCGCTTGGTCATTTGAGCCTTGCAGTACGAACATATCTGCTCACATGAACAGTCGTCCTCTCGTTCGGTCGGCTCGTAGCCTACCCAAAATTTTTGACTCTTGGAAATCTTTTCCAAGATTTCACCTGCACGAGTGTATATATCCTCGTACTCCCCATAGCGCACAGTCCAATTTCTCGTACGTGTTCGCTCGTTCCCGTTTATCCAATATTTGCCATGTGTTGCACGTGTTTTTAAGGCGTTCATAATTTGCTCCTTTTTACAAGTTTATGCACACACTAACACTCGTTAGCGTGGGACTTGGCTCATCAGTAGGGGAGCGTCCAATTCCCCTAGACTCGTACGTATACGTGTACGAGTTTCGCCTGTTCTCGGTTGGCTTTTTGGCGTGGCTCGACCTATGCCGAGCCTACGCCTGTGTGTGAACTACGCTTGAGCCAAAGCCAACTTCTCAACTACGTTGATGAGTTTTTCCAACTTCGCATTGACTTCGTCAATGGTCGGCTTGGTTTTCTTGGCTTTCGTCCCCTTCGGGGACTTCGCAGGTGTGTCGTCTGCAGGTACGAGTGCGAGGTCGACCTTGCCACCTGTGACCTTCACCTTCGGTGAAGATTTCTTGGACTCTTGCACCTCACTCCAAACTACGTTTGGAGAAATTAGGGAACGTAGTTCCCTCTTGGACAAGCCCTTTAGGGCTTGAGCCTTGAAGCCGATTTTCTTGCCCAAAGAACGTAGTTCTTTGAGGATGGTTTTCTTCTCAAGGTACCCTTGAGGTTGCGTCCCAGTCTTTGACTGGCTCCACTTCACTCCATACTGGAGTGCTTGTAGGGACTTCGTCCCTAGTGTCTCGCCCTCCAATTGCTTTAGCAATTGGGTTTTGTTGGCTGATTTTGTCCCCTTTGGGGACACTTTGGTTGCGTTCTTAGACATAGTCTAACTCTCTTTCTCATGTGCCATAGGTGTTCCATCGAACCCCTTTGACTTGGTTCACTCAGCCGAAATCGACTGATATTTCAATGGTAGCAGGTTAAATTCCCCTAGTCTAACTACCGTTAGACGAGGGGAAAAATCTCAATCTCAAACGACAAAACACCCAAAGGGTGAGGAGACTGGGAAAAAATCAGCGTTCAAATACGTGCGCAGATGCGTACGCCTGGGCGCTGAAATGTACGTGAGAGTTCCTCAGAATTCCACCTCTCTTCGTGCGT
>TARA_R100001443_G_scaffold72898_1_pt1 | contig 11914 bp, 6 predicted proteins | sample TARA_R100001443 | Tara Oceans TARA_R100001443 (sample SAMEA2622142) | marine metagenome | biome: marine biome (ENVO:00000447); feature: deep chlorophyll maximum layer (ENVO:xxxxxxxx); material: "saline water (ENVO:00002010), including plankton (ENVO:xxxxxxxx)" | depth 50 m
TTAAGCTCAAGCATTTGTTCAGGTGTAGCATCTTGTATAGCTTTTTCAATTGCTTTAGGATTATTAGGTACTCCCAATACATCAGCTATCATATTAGCTGCCATACCACCCATAGGTCCACCTAATGCTGTTCCTAGTGTAGGTGCTACTGCTCCTACTATATTTTTTAATAATCCTTTCATATTTAATCTAAGTCTAATTCTAATTCATCTAATGTACTATGAACAGCTATCTTTACCCATTCAGGTACATCACCATCTAGCTCTAATACTTTTTCTTTAATTGCTTTATTTATATGAAACTCTACTAAGCGTTCATATACTTCTCTAAAGTCTTCTCGTTGTATCCAAGGTATGTTTTGTTTTGTTCTTGCTTTACAATCAATGTGCCAAGCACTATCTAAATCTGATTCTCTGTAAAGTAACATAGTTCTATTATAGGTTCTTAAAATTATTTTGTCAAGCTTTGTTCGATTTCTTTAAATCTTTCTTCCCATTGTTTAGCTTTCTTTCCTCTTTCTTCATCATTACCTGCCCAATGATAATTTAACCATGCGTCTTTTTCAGATAGTTTTCCACTTGCTAAATCATCTAATGAAAAATATTTTTTTTGTGCAGAACTAGCATAAAATATATCATCTTGTAAAGATTCGGGTAGTTTAGAAAAATCAACATCTTCTTGTAAAGATAATTTGTATAATTCTTCAGGAACTTTTTGATTATATTTTTTGTATAAATTTATAGTGCTATTTATTGCAGTTTTTGCAGCACCTGAACCACCTCTATAAAACATTTCATATTGATATTTACCTCTTCCGGGACCATCTGCAATTATTTGTCCATTGTCAAGTTTAATATCTTGTACTCTACTAGGCATATTATTAGATTCTATTTCTGCTACTTTGTTTCCATATCTTTGTAAAGAATCAGCAACTGCATCACCTCTATTTTCTCTAATTAAATCTAAAGTTCGTACTGTTTCAACAGAAGTAAACTCTTGTCCTGCAGGTATTTGAGTTACAGGCTCTGGAGTTTTTTGTTCTACTTTACCTGCTTGTTCATTAAAAGTAATATTTGTTCCTTCTATTTTTGTATCAGCAGGGTCATCATCTTGACTAACTAAATTTCCTTCAAAGAAAGGAGTACGTTTTTTAATATCTAAAACACTATCATCTAGTATTGAATACTCAATATCTCCTCCTAATGTTTTACCTTTTAAAGGAGAGGATGTAAAATCTTTTTTAATTGCTTTAATACCATACATAGGTAAAACATCTGCTCCTTCATCACCTAATTGTTTTAATACTTGACTTACTAATCCTTTTGAATTATAATCTACATCTAAATTATAATCATTAACCAAAGATTTTAATTTGTTTTGTATTTGTTTATCTTGTTTTTTAAAAGTATTTACTAATAAAACTTCGTTGTCACTTAAAGAAGCTTCTACTTCATATAGTATTTTATCTATAGAATCTTTTTTAGCTTCCATAACTTCGTCTATGTATTTTTTACCATACATTTTTTTGAGGTTTTTTTCTGAGGTATCTGTGTACCTAAGTGCTACTTTTTTATCAGGAGTAAAATATAATCCTTTACCCATTAAACCCATAATAGATTTGTCTTTGTCAAACTTATCAAATGAAGAACCTGAACCATGATAAAGTTTTATAACTTTTTTAATAGCTCCACCAACATTAACTTGTTTTCTTTTATTTTGAGCATCGTTTAAAGTTTCTGTGTACAAGTCTTCGTTATCCATTGTAAGAGCTTGACCACTTTCTGCTTGTAGTTGTAATGCTTGTAATTCTTGTTCTAGTGGTATACCAACTGCACCACCAGTAGAATAACCTTGTCTAATATAACCACCTAAGTTTTTACCTGCTCGTTCAAGTTTATCTTGAATTGCTTTATATTTTGTAGTTAAACTTTCTAGTCTTTGATATACAACTTCTGCTTGTTTTTGAGCTTCTTCTTTAGATATAGAACCTTCTCGTACTTGTTTTCCTAGTTGATAAATTTTCTTTTTAGCACTTGAGTAACCTCTAGAAAACTCTGCATTCTTAATCCCTACAAGTTTTGCAAATTCTACAGGTTGTAGTTTAAAACCAAATGTACTAATGATTGCTTCAAAGGGTGTAAAGTCTGTAGCAAATCTAGAAGATGCTCCAGTTTCTGCTTGTCTAAAAGCTTTACTTATTTTTTTAGAACCAAACGATTGACTAAAAGGATACCAGTTATCTGTATTACCAAAAAGAGGATGCGTAAATGCAGTAGATGGAATGTTAGGAGTTAGCCTACTAAGTATATGTTGCATCTTAACTTTATCATCGTTGCCCATACCTAACCCATCTAGTTTCTGTAAAGTAAACGGGTCAACACCTGTCATTAGTGGTATAAAAACTTCTCCTACTGCACCAAAGCTAGGAGCTAATGTACTTGGTATTTTAACAGACCTATCTGTAAAAGGAATAGGAACACCAAGACTTTTTTCTCCTAAAGAAAATACATCACCACCCGGAATAAATCTTTTTATATCTAGGTAAAGAGGAATATCATCTCCTTTATAATCTTTACGTTCAGATGAAAAAGGAGTTTTAATTGTTGTGCTAGGTAAAAATGGAATACCAAATAATTTTTCTTTCATTGAGTCTCTCATTAAGACTCTTTCTTTTTCTTCGTTACCTGCTCCGTATTCTTTACCTGCTTCGTTTAACATGTAAGCACCTGTAGACCACTTAGCAAACTTCCAAGGTCTTCTTATAGCTGCTTCTGCTAGTAAAGGAACTACTCTGTATGTGTAAGATAAAAATGGAGTTGGTCCACGTCTCATTAAATTAATTAATGGAGCATTTATATCATAGTCTATAAACCATTTCTTTGCATCTGCAGCAGCTTCTGCAGGAGTCATTCCTTTAGAAATCCTATCCATAAATAAACCCATACGAAACGCAGCATCTTCTGATTGATACAAACTTTCTAGTTTACCTGCAGTCATGTTATAACCTTTTGCAGCTAATTGTTTAAAAGTATCTGTTGAATATTTTTGAGCATTTACTATTTCAGGATTTAAATCATCTGCTAAATTTTGTAAAGTTTTAGATAAAGTATCATTTACTTCTTTGTTTAATTCTTTACTTACCATGTCTACATCAAAGACACCATAAGACTGAGCTAGTTTGTATAGGTCTGCATCAGCAGCACCTTCGTATCCTTTACGTAGTTCATCAAAACCTCTAGCCATGAATTTATAATTAGCATCTGCTAAGTCATAAAGAATAACATTTGATACTGTATTGTTTACGTGAACAACTGGATTCCAAGCAGTTTTAGTTTTTTTCCACAGTCTATTAGTTGCTAAGTATCCATTTAATAATTTACTATCATCAGTTTTTAATTGATTAATTTTAGTTAAATCTTTGTAGACTTCTTTAGGAACATATTGTCCTGCTAGTTTACCATATCTTTTAATTGGTTCTCCGTCTACTTTAGCAATAGCTGTTGTTACAGAATCATCTGCAACTCTTATCCAATCATCTTCTCGTATTTCTCCTTTAGCTAGTTTAGCATCAAAAGCTATTTTAGACATAGACAAGTCAGGAGATTTAGAAAGATTTTCGTAGAGTTTGTAAACTGCTAAATCATTAGTCATTAGTCTACCTGTTTCTGCTATAGCAAAAGAAGCATCTTCTATTTCTCCCATTGCTACTCTTTCTTCTTTAGTATAATCTCTTCTTAAATTAAGTTTTTTAAGACTTTCTAAATAAACTGTATCTCCTTCTTCTGATACTACTTTCCAGTCTCTTATGTCTGTAACAGTTTTATTAAGTCTGTAATCTTCTAATTTAAATTTTTTCTTACGTGCTAACTTTTCTACTTTACTATTATATACAGAAGATGATACCATAGCTACAATTGGCTCAATAGTTTCATAATCATCATAACGTCCAAAGTGTTTGCTTGTAGGTTTTAAACTATCTTCGTAAGCTTTAACAGTAATAATTTTTTCATTAGGAGCACCTCTTGGTTTTAATTCATCACCAATAATTTTCATCTGTCTAGCTGCTTGATAAACTTCAGGGTTACCATCAGAGTCCATAATATGTTTCATGTAACTTCTGTGTAAGTAAGTATCTACATTTTTTTGAAATACTTTTTCTGATAACAAACCTGCATCTACCATAGCTTGTCCAGTATCTTTAATAACAGCTCTACCTTCTTTACTAAAACCTACTAAATCAGGAACATTATCTATTTCTCCTGACATCATTCCCCAAAGAACTTTGTTTTCTTCTGGAGTAAGTGTTTGTGTTTTTCTAACTATTTCAATAAATCTATGAGACAATGCATTAACGTCTCCAAAACTTTTTTTAACTAACTCTGTATATTGTTTAGGTAAACCATAGTTATCTACAATACCTTTAGACATTAAAGTTGCTACCGTATCTTCTTCATTAACACCAAATTTACCAATAGTTTTAGCAGCTAAACCACCACCTAACATTAACAATAAACCTGCTGCTATTTTTTGAGCTTCTGTAGATTCAGGGTCATCAAAAGCACTATAGCCACCTAACCCTGCAGCAGCACCTACTAATCCTGTTCCCCAATTTTGAACTGCTACATCCCACAATTTATCTCCACCATTTTCTTTATAAAAAGATTTTATGGATGGCATCATTTCATTAGGTTTTTCATCTCGCAAACTATTAATAGTTTTATTTATAGCTTCATCCATTTCTTCTTGTGTAGGAGTTTTATCCATACGAGATAATAATGCTCGGTCTTCTAAATTTTTTTGTGCTCTTTCTGTAATTGAAGGAGCAAAATTTACATCTTCTTTACCTAAGTATTTAGAAACTGCTTTACCTATTTTAGCTGCTCCATAACCAAGAGTACCACCAAGAGTAGCTCCTGTTACAGTATTAAACAATCTACTTTCTCCTTCTCCAACATAAGACATACCACTATATGCTGCACCCATACCTGCACCATAGCGTGTAGCTTTACCAAGTGTGTCAGCTTTCTTTCCCCAACCTACAAAAGGTATCCAACCTACAGGGTCTAATGCCACAGCAGAACCTAAGTAATACTTTAATGCATCACTACCATATTTAGGATGTTCTAATATTCGTTTTAGTTTTTCGTCTTTAGATTTTAAAGACTCTAGAAGTTCATCGTTGTTTGAAATGTTACCATACATTTGCTGTATGCCACGAATAGAATCAGACATGCCCATCTTCATTGCATAGCGAAGTGCATCATCTCTTCCTTTAATAGATTGAGTCGATGTAGGTTGTTGCGGTTTTAAAGGGTTTGTAGTTACTAAACTTTGTTTGTAACTATTTAAATCAAAAGACATAGTAATCCTTTTTTATTCTTGATAGTCAGGAGTAGTTATTGTTTCAATTGCAGCAGCACCACCTACTCCACCAATTCTATATAATCTTCCTTTTGTATCTTTACCAATAATAATAGCTGTGCCTTTTTTAATTGGGTCTAAAGCTGCATTTGTTGGAACTTTTATTAAATCTTCTCCAATTGATTTTAATTCTACACTTTTACCAGAAGGACTAATTTTTCCAAATTTAGCTCCTTCTTTAAATGGGTCATAACCTTTATCTAACATTTTTTTACCCATTTTTTCATAAGTATTTGTTAGCATTTTATTAGTTAATTTTTGACCTGCCTTAAATACTATTTTACCACCAAGAGCTAATCCTCCTGCTACTGGTACAAATACAAATAAATCTCCTAAAGTTGCTTCATCTCCAAATAAAAACTCTGTACCTGCTCCTATAACTGGTATATCATTAACAGCTTGAAGTGTTCTAGTAAATATACCACCTGTTGGTCTTGTAGGTACTACATCTTCTTCGTCTTCTTGAGTTTCTTTAAATAAACTTTGATTTGAAAAAGGTTGTAAAACTAATTTTTTAGTTTTAACATTATAACCTATTTTAGCACCACCATCAAACTCAGATGAATCTAAACCTAGTTGGTCTAGTACATCAGGATTTAAATACAATGCTCGTCCAGTATCAGACGCAGTTTGCAATAACAGTTGTTCGTTTCTCATAGGGAAATAGTTACCATATTTATCTACGTTACCATATATACCTGCTTCAAAATCTTTTAATAATTCTTCTTCAAACTCCATAGATATATCAAGGTCTTCTTTTATTTCGTTTATTTGTTCACTATTAGAAGTAAATGATTTCCAAACATTAGAGTCAGATAAACTAGAATCTACTTGATAAGTTCGTTTATCAGGGAACTGATAATCTTTATTCATTGGTTCTACATTCATAGCAATACCAAGAATATCTTTAGCATATTCATTTATATTATTGTAATAGTCTAAAGGTTTTGCATTTGAATTAGGATTTGCTTTATAAGCTTGTATGTCTGCTCGTAAAGCTTGTTCACCTGTAATAGCATTTGTAATAAAATAACTTTCTTGTATGTTTGCCCAGTTAGTCATAATTTCAGGAGCAAGTTCTTTACGTAAAGCTTCTGCTTGTAGTTCATCAAACTCTTTACCAAACTCTCCTCTTACTTTCATAAAAGCTTCATAAGGTTCAAAATCTCCTAATAAATTATAATATGCTTCATGTCCTTCTTGTTTAAGCATCCTTAAATAAATAGCATTAGCTGCAAAAGTTCCTGCAGGAGTTACATCTATTTTAGAACCTTCTCCAGTAACAGGAACTAAAGATACAGATGTTTTAGGATTGCCCATTTTATCTGTCCAACTATGTGTTACTTCTTGATATTTATGTTTAAAAGTTTTACCTGTTTTTTTATCAAATCTAGTTTCTTCTTTAACATCACTAAATTTTGTTTGTATGTTTTGTCTTATGTCTGCTTTGTCAACAACATTTTGATAGTCTTTGGCTAACTCAGGATTAGAAGCATATAAAGCTTTAAAGGTATTATTAATAGATTCTAATTTAGAAATAGAACTATTAGCTATATTAGAATTAAATTCTGCTTTTAATTCAGAAGCACTTTTATTTCCTAATCCATGTCCTTTAAATAAAGAACCTACAGAATTAATAAGATTAAATTTGTTTTGTCTTTCTAATCCATTAAAAGCACTTTGATAAACTTTATCAATAAACGTAGAACCTTCTTCTAAATCTTTATAAGGAAGACCAACGCTATCTAATTCTTTTACAAGATTATTATAATTATCAGCTATGCCTTGAGCTCGTTTATTTAACCAGTCTCCATATGCACTATCAGGATGTGTTAAAGTTATTTGATTTGTATCTGAATCTTCTAAACCATATTTACTTATTGCTTCATTACGTAATTCTTTTTGTGCATAGTTACGTGCCCACGCATTAACATCATTATTAAAATTATCTCGTATATCATTTTGAATATTACTAACACCATTAAGACCTTTAAGCATTAATTTCTTTTTTTGTATTTCAATAACTTTATCATCTGCTAATGCTTTAATGTTATTAGAAACATTATTATTGTATGCTTTTTTTATTTGAGTAGCACCTTCAAGCACTTCATCAAATTTATCTCTGTCTTGACCAGTTACCTGTCTAAAGGCACTTGACTTTGTAATATCTTTTGTGTATGGACTTGCCATCTTATACTCCTAATAGGCTATTTGATTTATTTGGTTTTTCTTCTTCGTCTTTACTTAATAAACTTTTAGCTTTAGTAATTGTTTCTTCTGGTATAGCTTCTAGTTTTTCATCAATTTCTTCATTAATAAATGCAGGAGCTTTTAAATCTCCTGATTCAATTTTTCTAATTGATTCTTTCATAGCAGCATTTGCTTTATTAAATACTTCTTCTTGACTGTCAGGGTCTCCACCATTTTCAGCCTTATCTCCTACGTACAATTCGTAGTCAATGTCAACTTTTTCTGCAAGAGCCATTAATATAAATCCAACAGACTCTGCTAACAATAACATTAAGTCTACATCCCATAGTCCTCTATTATATCCATTAAGTAAATAAGTACGAGTAACAATGTCAATAGGAATATCATCAGCAAGTACATCTGTTACAGCTACAAAAGCCTCAGGCTCTGTAAGCTCTTCGAGTATAAATACTTCTGCTTCTCTTCTATTAGAAAACTGTGGAGGTTGCTCCCACGGATATTTATTATCTGTACTGTTTGTTAAAGACTGCCCCGGAACTGGTCCAGTACGTTTTTCTAAAAACGATATGTCTTCTTCACTTAAAGCTGCATCAGGATTAACGTCTGCCATTTTATGCTCCTATACGAATGTTTGCTTGAGGTGTTGGAACTCTACGATTATATTGAGCTATTGAGAATGGGTCACCACCATAATATCCTGCATTTGCAAAACTGTTAAAGTCATTAGGACCAACATACCCTGCTCCTTGAAAAGCACTTGCATATGCTTGAGAGTAATCTGTAGCTCCTTGTATTTCTGTTTCAAGCATTGGTAATACTGTACCTCCACTACCTGTAGGTTCAGGTTCTGTTGCAGTATTTAATAAACTTTCTCCTGCTGCTGCAATAGCAGTACCTCTTTTAAGACCTACCATATTTTTATTCATTTCGGTATATTCAGGATTAATTGAACCATCTTCTAATCTAGCATCAGCTAATATTCTATCCGACTGGTTATTAAAATAATCTGTTGTTGAAATAATTTCATTATTTTGTTTTAACATATCAGGAGTTAAATCTGCAGTTCTAACATCAAATGTATCATATTTAACTGTAGGAGTAGTTGTTTGTCCAACATTAACATCCTCTACTCTTAAATTACTTCTAACTTGAGTAATTCCTTGAGGGTCACTATAAGCTTGTTGTGTTGTAAAATCATCAGGACTAATAACACTAGCTACTTGTGGTTTTGTTTTTGTAACACTAAATTGTGCTTTTGGAGTAAACTGTTCCATTGGATTTAAATCTTGAGTATACTCTAATGGTTTAGTAGAAGTAGCAATATTTTTTGGAGTATAGTCATTTATTTTTGCTAATTCCATATCTGTAAAATCTCTATTTACATTTTTATCAATACCTAATACATCCCAATCATCTTGAGTAAATTGAGACATTTTATTTTGTAATGGTTGAGCACTTGCTGTTACTTGATTAATACCATCTAATCTAGAAGTATCAGGTAAACTTCCGTCTACATTTAAATTCATATCTCCACCAGATGTAAATAATTCTGGGTCTTTCATTTCAACTTTAATTGCATCATCAACTTGTAATAAACTTTTTTGTTGAATATCAGGTTTAATTTCAAATTCTTTAGCTTGATTAGCAAATTCATTTCCTGCATCTACAGTTCCTGCTGCAGTAGTTGCACTTGAAGTAGGTAAGCCCATTGCCATTCTACCTTTATCCATCATCTTAGTTGTAAAGTTTGCTAACTTTGTATAAGCATCACCAACACCCGGAATAGCTTTTACAACACTACCAACCATAGAACTAACAGAAGAATAAACAGTACCTACTGCATTACCTGCTGCTGCTATACCTTTCATAACACCACCAAGAACACCACCAGTTGTTGCTGCTAATCCTCCTGCTCCTGCAAAACTTGCCCAAGCTGCTCCTATACCCGGAAGCATTAAACTTAAAGCTAGTGTACCAACAGGTCCAAGAGCTTTACCTATTTTACCTAATCCTTTTTTTAAAGCTTTTCCAATAGGTTTGACAACCTTTTTAATTCCTTTAAAAACTTTTTTAAAAAACTTTTTCATGTTTAATTATCTCCAAATAAAGTTATTAAATTCTTTAGTTTATTCATAGCATCATTATTTTTTAATCCACTATGTTCTCCATTAATTCCTGCAACAATAATATTTGTTTCTCTATTTGCTGCATTTTCTGACGACTTCCAAATGTAATCAAACTCGTCTCTCATTTCTTGCCATAACTGTGATTGTGCTGATTGTGTCATAGCAAATTGATTCTGTGCATTTCTAGCATTCATTGCATTCTGTGCTGCTGTATCAATTTTATTTATATCTCTTCTCCATTGTGCATTGCTTTGGTCAATTACTAAAGCATTTTGAGCATTAAACTGTTCACGAGCAAATTGATTTTGTTCATTAAACTGGTCAACACTTGCAGCCATTTGAACATTAAATTTATCAGCGTCTGCTTTTCTTTGAGTAAACCTAGCATTAGCAGCATTATTTTGTGCAGCATTAAATTGTTCTGCTGCATTAACTTGCTGTGTATTAAACTTAGATATAGAGTCTTTTAGACTTGCCATAAATTGATTAGTTTGATTTTCACTTGTAGCATTAAATTGTTTAGCAGCGTTTACTGCAGCTTGATTACTTAACATTCTTTGTTGTTCTTGTTGAGAAGATAATACTACTGCTTGTTGTTCATTAGATAAATTAGCCATATCCATAGCTAAAAAACTTTTAGCATTTTCTATTCTTAACTTACCTGTTAAATCTGCTTCGGCTATATTAGCCTGTGAAGTTAAAATAGCGTCTTGTACAACAGATTGTTGTGCCATATTAGCTTCTGTTAAAGAAACAGTTTGCATAAACTTACTGTTAGATAACTCAGTTTGTTGGTCAGCATTAAACTGTGCCATATCCATGTTAAATACATTTTGAGCATTTGCTAAACCTGTTTGTTGTCTAAACTCTGCTTCTCGTAATAATGCTTGAGCTTCAATACTTTTGTCTTGTGATACACTAGCTTGTATTGCTTGAGCATTTGCATTAGCTATTTTAAATGCTTCACCAACTAATGTAGATGTTAAAGCATCTCTTCCTACTGTAGAAGCTGATAAACCTCTTTGTGCTAATATACCTTCAATTTTATCTGTAGCAGGTTTTGCCCATAAAGGAATTTCTCCATTTTCCATTCCTTGAAACAATGTATCCATTTGCGTAGATACTAAAGCTTCAACAGGAAGACCACCAATCAAACCTCTTTCTTTTTCAGAGTAATTCATTAACTCTGCTTCTAAAGTATCAGGGTCATTTCCTAATAATGCTATAGCTTCTGGAGACACACCTGCTCTAGCTAATTGTTGTTTAGCTCTAGTTACTCTTGGTAAACTAATACCTGCAACTTTAGCAGCATTAGCTATTGCTCCTATACTTATTTCACCGACTACTCTTTCAGCAACTGAACCTGCTTTAACTTCTATTTTAGTTGGGTCTATTTTCTCAACTCTATCAATTCCTAATTCTTCTGATATTTTTGCTTCGTCACTAACTGTAGATGTTGCTGCTGTAATATTTACATTTTCGTCTACTTGTTTAACATCTTCCATTTTAGATGCTGTTACTTCTGTAGCAGAGTCTGCCTGTCCTAATTCTTCTTTAGTAATAGTATCAACTTCTTCTTTTAAGTCTTCAGCTTTTTTTGATACTTTATAAGTGTCACTATCTAATGCTTGGGATGTTTCTTCTACTTTATAAGCTTCTTTATCACTATCAAGTATTTCATCATCTTGTTCTATTATTTTTGCAGCAGTTCCTTTAGCACCAATATCATCTAAAGTAATTTTTCCAGAAGCCATGTCTTCCATTCTTTTACCAGATTCATCTGCTCTAAATTCTCGTTCTCTTTGAGCTTCTGAAGTTTCTCCTGCTTTAGTACCACTAAAAGGAGATTCAGTTTTTGGATTATCTCTACCTTCTTCTTGAGTTGTTGTTGGTGTAGGAGTTGGTGTAGGAGTTGGTGAAGGAGTAGGCGTAGCTGTACGACTATCTTGTTCGTCTTTTCTTCCTTGTTCACGTTCACTTTTTTCTTGTGCTTTAGATAAAGCTCCACGTACTGCATCTCCTAAAAAATACCCAACACGTCCTGTAGAACTACGTTGTAAATTTGGTACTACTTTTTTACCTTTTGTATATCTTTTTCTCATTATTTAACCTCGAAAAGCTTGTCAAGTTTTTCTTCTATTTTGTCTAACGTATCA
>TARA_R100001443_G_scaffold67519_2_pt1 | contig 11889 bp, 6 predicted proteins | sample TARA_R100001443 | Tara Oceans TARA_R100001443 (sample SAMEA2622142) | marine metagenome | biome: marine biome (ENVO:00000447); feature: deep chlorophyll maximum layer (ENVO:xxxxxxxx); material: "saline water (ENVO:00002010), including plankton (ENVO:xxxxxxxx)" | depth 50 m
TCTTCACATAAAGCAATTAAATCATTATCTCTTGTATGTATTTTTTGTATACTACCATAAAATGGATTTAAATCTTTTGTTATTGGTTCTGCTTGAATAAATTGATTTAATCTATTTATACCTGATGTAGAGTTAAATATACCTGACCATATGAATCCATTTTTCTTATGATCTTCTTTATATTGTTCTGCTAATACTGTAGATACTTTTACTCCTTTATCAATAAATACAGCATTAAAATCATCTCTTAATCTATTTGATTCAACACCTTGTCCAAATGAATAACAATTAAACCAATCTAACGATTGTGTTTGACCATGTGCTTTACCATCATCTATTGTTATATCTGTACCGCTACTAACTGCTCCATTTACAGTTGCTTTAAAACTATATATACTTTTTGAATGGGTAAATGTTAATTCTGTATTATCAGCAACGGTACCACCTAAACTATTTTTAACTGTAAACACGTTATTTCTTAATGCTGAATCTACAATGTTTGTGTTACCACTACCTATATTTGTTCCAGTTACTGTCATACCAGATCTTATTATTGGTATTGCATCACTTATTTCGTAATATAAATCTAATTCAGCAGAGTCTATTGGTCTTGTTTCAAACACCGCTGGATTTGAAGATGATATTGTAGCTTCACCAACCTCTACATTACGCTTCATAATTCTTATTTCAGATATTCTAGATGTTGCAGAGCCAGCTGATGTGCTTGCATTAAACTTATCAATATAACCATGTCCTGGTTTTTCAGCTTGCTCAAACTCAATTGTATATTGTCTTCTTTTCCCACTTATATCTTTTCTTCTTTCTTCCTTACCTTCTTTTATTCTCCATTGATAGTCTATAGATGAACCAGTTACTCTATATATATTGTCACTATCTTCAGCGTCATTAGCAAAACTAAATAATGTACCAGCAGATGTAATATCTTCAAGAAAAGGATTTATTGTATTATTTCTATCATGCCCAGCGCCTTTTGTTTGTTTTACATTATCATCTTGCGGTAAACCATCCCAGTCATCACCATAATCAACACCAGCCCAATAAAATACCATTTTCTTTGAAAACGAACCTGAATTAGGATGTTTAATTGCAGATTTTTTAAAATCCGAATTACTAGGACTTTTAAAATAATCATTATCATCTATCCAACCAATATCTTGTCTTGCCCTTAATAGTGTTTTACCATCGTCAGAAACTGCCTTAGAATATTCACTTTGAATTTTGTGGTATACCTCTCTACTTTTTACAATACTATAATCGGCTGTAATAGCTGGAAAACTTGATATTATATTTGTATCAAAAACAGAATCTCTAGCAATTTTAACAAAAAACTTTCCAGCAAACTCAGGTTTGTTTACTTCTTTCTCCTGATATAACTTTATTGTAATACTATCATTAGCCTCTAAATATGTATCAGCTAAAATTTCTGAATCAGTATTTTTAAATCCTCTAACTAAACGTATTACATAAATATCCTTTGGATTACTACCACCGTTAAATTCACCATTTAATCCACCACTTGCAACTTTATATTTTTGTGTTGTTCCACCTGATGTTTGTATTTCTAACACAGTATCAGATGTAAATCCTTCCGCGAATGATGGGTTTTCAGTTGCAGATGGTCCTCTTACTTGAAATTCACTTACACCCACACCAGGTTTATTAGCATTAGTACTTAGTATCTTACATGTAGCAGAAGCTATTGAAGATCTTTCTACCGATACAAATTTTGGTGGTTCATTTGCAATATCTAGAATTTTATATTTAGCTGGGTCAGTTACTGGTTTGTTATTATCATGTTGTTTTTTCAATATTAAATAATGTTCTTCAGTAACTTTATTTCTTTCTGATGATGGAAAACTTAACCAAACATTACCATCTTCAGCATCGTAAAATCTATCTAACGCTAAATTATAATATTCATTAGATGTTTCTTTTACAAAATACTTATAATGCGTTGCCCATATAGGTGGATCATTTAATAGTCTACAATCAAGACCTGTAACGGTTTCTGCATATTTTTTACCAATTTGATTTGTTGCTTTTTCAGTTGAAAATACTGGTGTTTGTCTACCATAAGCATCTTGATATACTACACCAACTTGATACGTTCTTTGTGATTTTAAAGATTTAGCAGGTTTACCAGCTGCTGTAATAGAAGTTCCCTCTGGTGTTGTTGCTTCTGTTATTTTCTTTTGTCTAACCGTTGTTTGAATATTAGGTAATCTATCGGATGGTACATTATAATTTTGATAATAATTAGCGTAAATTAATCTATTTGCTGTAACCTCTTGAGATTTAGCCTTTATAGGTACATTATCCCAAGGTCTTAATATTTGATTTGACTCTACAACAGCGCCTATAATTTCAGATTTAACCTCATATGATAACGAAGGGAAAGTACCATCTGGTTTTTCTTTTAATGTCTCAACGACATAAACAGTATTGTTACTTGATTCTTTATATAATATATCTATTTCATCTACATCAGACGGCCTTGATTCATTTATATTTATAGTTAATGATCTTAAATTATTAGCCATACCTTCATTATAACCTTCAGCAGATTTATATTCAAATGTATTTGGTAAGAACGCTATTTCAGAAAAAGGAGAAAATACTGAATATTCACCATCTCTATATTTCCATCTATAAGCATATCTTACAAATTTATTTTCAAATAAAGGTTCTTCTTCTTCCAACAATACGTCCCAAACAACATCTGTTGTAGGAACAGCATCTGGTATTGTTTGTATTTTAGCCGTAACTGTTTGAACGCAACTATTGCTATTTATAGAGTCTATTCTAGTAATAACAACCCTAACCTCATAATCTTCTCCATCAGAATCTGTATGTGTTAATACTAAAGTATCTTTTTGTTGATAAAGAGGTCCTTCTGTTGTATTACCGTCTATACCTTGAAAAGTAAGTTGAACCGATACTTGCGTAGCTAATACTGCGTTATTATTACCACTATCAACAAATGATTTTTTTGTAGAAACCGGTGAGGTTCCAGTTCCGTTTCCAGATCTTCTACTAGATGACATCGTTAATGTTGGAGCTTGTAGCGGTGATAATTTTGCTACTGTAATATGATTTTCTGTAAAGTTAGTACTACTGATCGTGCTACCATTAAGAATAACTTTATATAGTGTATGTGTACTAAAATTAGTTGAACCTAATTTAAACGTATCTATTTTTATTTTTTTTGGTTCTGATTGATTGTCTGTAAATAATAATAAACCTTCAACAACGTTTATGCCAGTAATTAAATAATCAGAGCTAAAGTTTAGTATACCACCAGATGTAGATTTAACATCAACTAGCACTGGGGCTATTTCACCTGTAGAATAATTGTATTCAGCTATAGCACTAACACTTTGATCTGATGTAGCTATAAACCAATATATTTTATCATTTTGACTATCAACAATAGTACCAACACACTCTGGATTAGTTAAGTCTTTTATTGAGTTAGATACAAGACCCCAATCAGTTAACGCTTGTGTATTCTGATCGTATGTCTTACCATCCTTTAATGTTGTTCCAATAATATTTTGAACAGAGCCAACATCTGAACCCTCTGATGTAACTACTTCTATGTTTTGAGCATCACGGTATTCTCCATTAGGAACTAGTCTTTCATCTAGATCCTTATTCATTCTACCGGCTCTAAAATGATGTTTAATTTCTGGCATATCCTACTAGTGTTTAATATGTTTCGACTTACCTCTCATTACTTGTGTTATCTCTTCTAATTTAATATTTGATAATCTTAATTTAGCTTTTCTAACTTCAGCAAATCTTTCTTTTTTAAATCTTGCAATTATATATTCTGGAATATTAATTCTTGTTGATAATATTGCGTGAGCCATCCATTTATACATTGCTTCTTCAGCAAACTTATGTGCTCTCATTTCATCATCAGTTCCTAAACTATCACTTATATATTTTAACGTAACGGTTTTAGAATTCATGTTAGAACTGAAATACATTTTTCCTTTATTTTCGTCTATAAAGAAACTACCGTTGTTTTGTGAATGCTGTGGATCCAAACCATATCTACCACCAACAATTAAATCATTTACTATTTCGTCGTTTTTAACATCGTTTGTAGCATCTTCTGTTGTATTATTTTTATAATTTTCCCAAGTATTTGAATCTGTTGCCCTTAATAAAGCACCTGTTGTTTCATCGAATAAATAATTATAATTTGAATCTTGTAATAATGCTGTTGGGTTACTTGTTTTTATTGCTGGGTATAATATGTGTTCTATACCAGCTTTTTCTAACCAACTAACTTTAACATAATTAACATAATCATGTGGTAATGTCATTATTAAATTAGATGCGATTTCTATTTCTTGTGATTTTATAGATTTAAACGTATCATAACTTAATTCTTGTAAAGCTCTTTGTGCGTGAAAAGCAACTGTAGATCTAGTTGCATGAGGTATAATTTTATCCTCTCCTACATAAGCTATTAAAAAGTTATTGATAATATCCTTTAATTTTATAAATTGATAATTACCAAATTTTTCATCTACACCTGTTTGTTGAACAACTATTGTTAATCCATTTTTAGGAGCACCAGTACTTTCTTGTACATCAGTATTAACATCACTCGAACTAAATGTTAACGTAGGTGATGAATAACTATAATTAGAACTTGATATTTGAATATCGTTAATAAAAACGTTAAATTGCGTTTCCGCTGTTGGTAAAGGATCAAAATATGCTGTTGTTAAAGTAAACGCTGTTGTTGAACCATTACCGGTAAATGATTGTGTTAAATTATAATACGACTCTTGTGTTGTTGTTCCTAGTAATCCCATTTATCTATAATTTTTCTTGTTGTATTTTTTCTATCTCTTCTTTATCACCTACTTGATATAAGCTTGGATCTTTTATAGTTATTCCAGCTAAAGATAATATTTTTATAACTAATTCAGTTTCTTCAGAAGCATGTAATTCAAAGTCTGTTGCTGAATTTGAATCGTATAATGATTCATTTTTTACAACAACATAACCCCAAACTGCTTTTGTAGGTTTTTTAATATAATTATAATTAACAGCAGATGAGCTTGCAAAACTTGATGTTGGATATAAATCTATAGTTGTTGCTGTTTTTCTAACGAAGAAAGGTCTTTCTTCTGTGGATCTTGTAAGTGGTGACATTTCTAATTGAGCTAAATCATTAGGTTGCACCTCTTCTATTTCTAATAAAAATGATGATGCTGCTGATCCAGTTGCTGATCTACCTGTAAAAACAATTTTACCAAGTTTGTGTAGATCTGTAGCTAACGTACCAACACTACCTGAACTTACAGACATAACTGTTCTCCATTGCTGAAATGGTTTTAATTTTTCATTAATAATATCAACCATATCTGAATATTCTGTTTTATTACGTTTAATTCTACTGAATTGATTAAGATCGTAAAAATATTGTTCAAATATATCCATTTGAGCTTGATTAGCTAATAGATTAAATTCTTGTGGTGTTAGATAACCTCTTTGTTCTTTGTTAGCTATTGCTAAAACTCTCTGATATACTGTATCTATACTTACTGCCATAATTTCTTTTTATTTATAGTGTAGTCACCCTATAGAGATGACTACTCTATAAGTGATTAATTATTGTAATCTTTTTTCTATGTTTTTATATATTTCTAAACCTTCATCGGTTTTGAAAAATGCTGCCAATGCAGAATATGGGTGTTCATCAAATGGAACTGTCATGATTTTTCTATCATTGCTACCCCAATTAAATGTTCTATTATCAGCAGAAAGTTTTAGTAATCCAGCTTCAACAGCTTTTATACCAAAGTTTCTTAATTGAACATTGTCATCATTAGCTAATTCTAAAAACAAACTAGGATTATTCTTAGCATAAAGCAACACATCTCTTTTTATTTCTTTAGACGTCATATTACTTACTTTATTACCTTGTTCAACCCTTAACACTGCTTCAGCCATATCTATCTCTAGATTTTTAGCCGCATTTAATGCTTTAATTTCAATCTCTATATCTAATAAATCATCAGCAGCTGTTTCAACCGCATCAAATTCATTATATAATCTATCCCTTTGCGGGTGATATAAAGATAATAACTTTTGTAGTGTTTGTTTTGTTTTGGGTACATTTAGTACACCATCATTAAAAGTAATATGTCCAAGAATAGCATCACCTTTAAACTCATCAACAAATGGAGTTTTTTGATTCATTGTATACTTTAATTCTCTTTCATACCCTTTTTCTTCATCAAACCAATAAATACCTCTACTATTTATTGTGTATGTTAATGGAGATAATCCATCTCTTAAATAATAAGTACGATCTTTTATTTCCCAAGTATCTTTACTTACCTTTGCATCCGTTTTAACCGGAGTTTCTTTTGTAGCTGTAGACTTTGCAATGTTAATTGTGTCAAATACAGCCTCTTCTTTTTTCTTCTTTTTTGCCATAATATAATATAATTAAATAGTTAAAAAAAATAAAAGGCTAGGTGCCGAAGCACCTAACTTTTTATAATAATAATGTATTAGTTAAGGATCATGAAGTTATTAGCTCCTTGAACAACTAAACATCTTTCTGATAAATAATGTACTTCCATTGCATCAAGATCAGAAGTGATGTTTCCACCAACTGAACCAGTGATCCAAGTTTTCATTTTTCTATCATCAGTTTGAGAAGCTCTATATCTTACGTGTAAGAAAGGTCTTTTGATATTTTTACCTAAACCTTGATCGTAAACGTTTGATACACCAGCTGGGATTACAACCGCTCTCACGTCATCATAATCTCCGTCAACTTGACCTCTTAAAGTAGCATCGTTTAGATACTTCCAGTCAGATTTATAGAAGTCATAAGAACCTCTTCTGAAACCAGAGAAACCTAAATTTAAAGCCATATCCTCATCGTTGTTGAATACTCCATAAGAAGTACCACCAGCACCATAAGAATTTTGAGATGCAAGCATATCATCGATAGCTAAAGATACTGATCTGTTACAGTATAACATGTTTTCTTCTATTGCACCTTGTCCGTCAAACTTTTTAAGGATATTATCAAATGATCCTAAATCGTCTGAAGCACTATTGCCTTTAATACCAGAAGTAACATGACCTCTATCGTTGATAGCTGCGAATAAACCTTCAGTACCAAAATCTGATCCTGCACCACTCAATGAAGAGTCTACAGTTGAAGAACCAGGTACACCAAGTTCACCTTCTAAACATGCCATCTCTAAATAATCAGTGAATCTAGCTCTTGTATCACCTTCAGCTTTCAAATACCATAGGTAACCGTTTTGACCTTCTTCACCTGAAATTTCAACCCAACCAATTGCAGTTGCATCAGAACCACTAACTTCAAATTTATCTTTGATGATAATTGGTTTGTTTACATGCGTTTTGTGTTGAGGTGTTACTGCGTTACTCATTCCACTATCTCCTTTTTTGAATTCAGATCCATAAACGAAGAAAGAACATCTAGCTGTACCGTCATCGTCAGTAGTGACAAAACCACTAACTGCTCCAACAGTTGCTACTGAATAAGGTAATGCAGTTAACGTACCTGCTGCTGAATCAGCTACAGAAACGTAACATTTTGTAATAGTAGGGTTAGCTTCACCATCAGATAATACGATAGTTTGACCAACTCTAACTCCGTGATCAGTAGCACCGGTAATAGTACCAGCATTTGCTACAGATACACCTGAAACAGATAGATGTAATCTACCTTGCTCTGACCAGATTACTCTGTCAGCGCTCATAGGCTCTTCAGCCCCAACTTGTGAAAGGAAACCAGAGATAGTTCTGTTACCGAATACCTCAGCTTCTTTTGCTATAATGTCAGGTAAATACTGTTGTGCCCAACCTTCAGTATCACTTGACGTAAAGTCAATGTAATTACTTGAAAGGGTTTGCTTTTTCGGCGCTGGGGTTGAATTTAAATTCGATCCAGCGGTCGGATTAATTGCTGCCATTTTATTTTAAATTTTAAATGTTTATATTTATTTTCTAATTTTAAATCGGAGTTTGTTAGAATCATCACCACTAATTGCTTTTACTTTGTATCCTCCAACATTTACTTCACCGTGATTTTGTCTCGGTTCCATATCAATGTTTTTAGATTTAGCAACGCTTTCTTTAATTGCGTCAGCCTTGCCTTGTTCATAAAAGTGATTAGCTATAGCATCAGAATTCATAGCTGTAAATAAAGCTTTATGATAACCATCAGCATTATCAATTAAATCATTTTTACCCATAAATTTTTTGGTAAAATTATTAATATTACTTTGTGTTTCCTTTACTTCGTTTACATCTTTAACATTAAATCTGAATTTCTTTTCACCAACATTATATTCAAAACCTTTGAATTTGTCGTTAAAAACATTATTTGTTTTTTCTTTAAAAACAGATCTTTGTTTATTTGCTGCCTTATCAGCTTCTACTTTATCCGTGTTGTATCGATTAAAAAAATCAATAGCCTTTTGTTGCTCAGGAGCCAACTTAGATCCTGACTTGATTTCTTTATAATACTTGGACTTTAACCCGTCCATGTGGTTTTTAGCGTTGGCAACTTGCTCTTTAAACGCTAATTTCTTTCTCTTGACATCTTTAACATCATCTACTTCCTCATCAAATGAAAAACTATCTTCTATTAAAAAGTTTCTTTCATCTTGAGTTAAGTGAGGTTTTGTTTGTCTATAGTACTCATGTAGCATAGACGTGTCATCATACTTACTATAATCTTGATTTAATTTTACATAATCCTCAAGATCACCTCCAGTTTCATTCATAAAGTCTACAACTTTTTGAATGTTTTCTGGTAAGTCTTCACCAGTTTCTTTTGCTTCTTCTACAGCTTCTTCAACTGTTTCTTTAACTTCTTCAACTTTATCTTCAACAGTCTCATCAGTCTTTTCTTCTGTAATTTCCTCCAAAACTGGTTGTTCAGTTTCTTCTTTTTTATCTTCAACCTTTTCTTCTTCAACCTTTTCTTGTTCCACTTTTTCTTGAACCTCCTCAATAACCTTATCATCTTTTTCTTCTTTAGGTTGGTCTTCTACTTTGTTTTCTACCTTTGGTTCTTCTTTTTCCTCAGGTGTATCAATTGGTTTTGATAAATCAACTTTTATAGGTTCATTATCATAATCAATTCTTTTTAATGAAGGTTTTTTTACTTTTAATTTACCTTCTTTTGTTGCTCCTTTTGTCTCAACATTTTTGTCAGTGGTTTTTTTAGCCACCTCTTCTTTTTTTACTTTTGCCATAATATAATATTATATAATTAATTAAACATAATGTACTTTCGTACAATTTCTTATTTTCCTATGTATGCTATAATCTGTCCAGCGTTTACATCAATTTCAGTATATCTACCATAAATTGTTACGCCAGCTGGAACATCTACATTAGTTTGTGATATTTGAACACCACCTGAACCTTCTAAATTAGTTTCAGATCCTGCAGCTAAATCATTAGCGGCATCTTCAGTGTTAGCATATACTGTAGCTGTTTCTGCAACCAAACCACCAGAACTATCAAAGTCTGTTGCTGTTAATGCTGTAAATGCAATAAACACACATCCTGTCGGAGGTTTAATAGCGTCACTTGAAGCTGTTGTAAAAACAGATCCCATTATTTGACCTGTCCAATCATTTTTTACTATTGCCATTTTACTATTATTTACTTGTTAAACATATTTTACGTTGGTTCAAACATACCTAAATCAAAATCCCCACTTAATATATCATTACTTGTTGACTCAAATCTTTTAGGTGGTTTACCAGTTTTTCTTTGATCAATTAATTCAGATTGTTGAGATGCTTGTATTCTAGTTCTTTCATCTTTACGATCTTCTTTATTTGATTCTTTTTGTTTTAGTGAATCAATTTCCATCTGCCTTAAACGCATGTTAATTTGAAACTCATGATTCATTAAATCTTTTTTCAATTGTGCTTCAGCTTGTAGTTTTTGTAAGTCATTTTGAGCTTCAATACTTTCTAATTGAACCTTTTGCTGTGTTATTGCTTGATTTTTTTGAACCTCAGCTTGTGCCGCAACTTGTTGAGCTTGAGCGTTTGCTTGTGCTTGAGCTTGTATGTTTTGTTGCTGCATTTGCTGATCTAATTGTATTTTCTTTTTTCTTCTTAATTTTAATAAAGAATTAGCAAGTTTTAAATTTTTAACATCACGTACGTCAATAGCATCTTCTAGTTCAATACTATTTTTAGCTAACGCTGCTTGTATATTATTTTCAAGCATTTGTTTTTCTTCTTCATCTGGTGCTAGTTCAATAAATATACCAAAATCATATAAATGTAAATTATACATTTCTTCCAAACTACCAACGTTATGTGAACCAATTGCTTGTATAAAAGCATCTCTAGTTGGTGAATATTCTATAATATCAGCAACCCTCAATGATATACCCTCAGCCATTTGATGTGTTAAATATAATCCACTTTGTAAAATATGTCTTGTAGCTGTATTGCTATTTGCTGCTGCTATTTTTTGTACACCAACTAAAGCATTTTTATCTGGAGTACTACCGTCTCTTGCTTCATTTAAACCAGTTACATCACGCATCATTTGTAAGTAATAGTTGTATGAACCAATTAATGATTGCATTTTAGCACCACCACTACCACTTTGTATTTCTTGTATAGGTACTTTACCAGGATTACCATCACCATCTTGTGTTAATGATCTACCAATAACACTACCAGTTTGGAAGAACATATTTAATGCTTCTTGTGGATTATAATTTGTTCCATTACCTAAATCAACCTCCGCTAAACCATCAGCATCTAAGTATACACCGTCTGGTACCATCCTTGATAATACTTGTTGTAATTTTAAATGAGTTAATTGTATCATATCAGCAAAACTAGTCATTCTACTTACTAACGATTCAATTTTTCCTTTATACATTCTTGGTGCACAAAGAGAATAATTCATTTTAACTTTAGTATAATCACTTTTAGGTCTTAGCATATTCTTTGCTAACTCCCATTTTAATAATTTTTTTGTACCAACAACTAAAACACCCTCATATAATACTTCTATTGAACGATCTACTTTTTCAAAATTTGCATCATAAACATCAGCTGGTGGATTAAATGAATCATCTTTAATTAATAATTTAGAAGCACCTGTTGCTGTTTCTTTAATCTTATATACTTCGTTCATATATGTTTTATAATTGAAATATAAAACCTGAACAATATTAGTATCTAATTCATCTTCATAAGCAATACCTACATTACCTACAGAATTTTTTTGTATACCTTGTTGAATTATTTCTTCTAAATCTTCATTAGTTAAATTAGGAAATTGCTTTTTAATTTCATTTATAGGAATATTTTTTACTTCACCAATATAATATATATCATCAAAATAAGGTGATTCAGTATGTGACCAAACTAGATTAGCTGGATCAACATAATCTACAGTAACACCTTCAGATTTAGAAAAATTATTTTTTACAGCTCCAATACCTAAAACTGTTAAATCATAATAAAATCTTCTTTTTGTTAAATCATAATCATTACCTTGAAATATAGTATTAATAGCTTGTTCTTCTGCAACCTCAATAGATTGTTTGTAGGTAAGTTGCATATGTAACTCAAGTTCTTCTTTTGACTCAGGTAATTTTTCTGGATTATTTTCATATAAATTAATACCAAATTGTTCTTGAGAAAAATCATTTAACTCTTTAGTATTCATATCTCTTAATACAGATTCCATATACTTTGTTCTTTTATCAACACCATATGGATCTTGAGAAAATACTTTTATATCATAGCTTCTATCTGCAATACCATTTACAACTATATCTACAAACTTAGGTATAATAGG
>TARA_R100001443_G_scaffold117397_2_pt1 | contig 11858 bp, 14 predicted proteins | sample TARA_R100001443 | Tara Oceans TARA_R100001443 (sample SAMEA2622142) | marine metagenome | biome: marine biome (ENVO:00000447); feature: deep chlorophyll maximum layer (ENVO:xxxxxxxx); material: "saline water (ENVO:00002010), including plankton (ENVO:xxxxxxxx)" | depth 50 m
GAAGGAGTTGTTTGATTTTTTAACGCTTGATTGTAATTATTTTTTTTAAATGGCATGGCTATTATTCACCTAATATCACATCCCACTCATCATCGCTGAATTGGGCTTTGCGCTTTAAATAATTCTCATAATCCTTATTGGTTTGAAAATTAGCACTTGAATTATAACCACCAACACCACTTGAAATAGCATTTCCTATTCCATCCCAAACAGCATCTTTTCTCGCTCTTTCTGCTAAAGCATTATTGTATTTAATCGCCTCAATGCTTTGACCAACATTTGATGCCGTAGCTGAAGCATCTAATTTAGTCTCTTCATTCATTTGGGCTATTTTCTTAGCCATCCTCGCAAGTGCTAAAGTAGTCATGTCTCCACTTTGTAATAATTGTTGACCTACTACACCACTATTTTCAATTCCTTGACCAACAGCCTTATTCATTATCTTAGCTTCTCTTTTATCTCCTGAAGCTTCAATAGTACTGCTAATATCGTTTTTTACATTTTGCCCATATAAACCTTCTTTAGACACTTGCCTTAGTTTATTTAAGTAAGACGTTGTATCATTAGATACTTTCTGCTGTGGGGCTTCTGTAGTATAATTTCTAAATGCTTTAATAATATGTGGACTCGCCATTGCTAATCCTGCTACTAATGGTGGTATTGCCATATCTAAACCTTTGTTCCTGTAAACATAAACGTATCTCCATTTTTGTCTTTAAAGTATATTCTTGATTCATCTTGTGTGGGCGAAGAAGGGCCTTCTTGCCCCTTTTTTATTGATGTAAATACAAACTGCCCTTTTTGAATATCTTGAGGATTAACAATACCTGTAGTAACTCTAGTTTTTACTTCTTTAGAATTAATTCTAGATGATACATGAGACATCCCCTTATCAACTTTTGTATTTGCAAATTTTATTCTAGCCATCTGTTTCTATCTCTATTTTATTTATAATTACTGATTCCGTTTGACTGGTTACTCCAGTAGCCATCACTCTTACAGCTAATGTTTTGGCCCTAACATTTGGTTTCAAGCTTAGATTGTAAATTTTATTAACATTATTTGCAGGATAGGTTAAAGTGGCTTTAAGACTGCTATTATCTCCATTAGTATATAATTTAACAGATACAGAAGTAGAAGCCTGATAATCCAAACTTATTCTTCTTATAATTACATTTCTATTTAAATTTGTAAGAGGTACATAGCCAGTTTGATAATCTAAATCAACGCTTTCAGTAGCACTACTACTATGCAATTCTCTTATCTTTAAATTAGTAGCCATTAAGGAGTTTCTCCTCCACCTCCACCACCTGAATCCCCTCCTGAACCACCACCAGTATCTCCACTACCTCCCCCATCTGAACCACCACCTCCACTACTCACATTTTCAGCATTGATTGCATATACATCAAGTGTATCATTAATCGTGAAGAAATCAGGAGGATTAATAGATGTTGTCCATTTTGACCAGGCTGATGAATTTAAATCATATATATAGTAAACCTGAGTTCCTGTCCCAAATTTGCAGATAATACGATTCCTTTTAACATCATAAAACAAACGACTTGCTGAAGGTGTTGCAGTTTGAAGATAAATGTCCTTAATAGGTTCAGAAATCGCTGTAAAAGTAAAGTCAGGAGATATTTGATAGATATTATCCTTAGCGCAAAAGAAAAGGTTGTCTTTTATATTAATAACTCCCTTTGGAGATATACAGCCTAAGTTTTGTTCTGATTCCATTAATGTAAAAGCAGATGGGTCACCTGTCACTCCAACATCTAGTCTGAAAATTCCCCTTGACATGAAGATAACTAAACTATCTAAAATCTTATTCATCGCTACTATTTCACCACCCTGTTGGTCTTTTATCTGTATATAATTAACAATAGGTAAAATATCAGGCATACCAGGTTCTGAGAACACAACCCAATCAGGATGGTCTTCATCATCTCCCCCTGGGTCTAATCTTACATTACCAACAAATAAACGATTTCCCATCATCTGACTATATTTATAATTGACTTTTACTTTGAAATCATCAGGGAAGGGTTGTGGCGTACCGTTTGGTATATTTACATCATAAAAGGTTATGGCATTAGTGTTGGTTGGAGAAGGTTCTTTAGTTATAAGGTAATCTCTAAAAACCTCTCCTCCATTTCCAGTAATACTATCGGTCACGACATCTAAATGGATTGATTTTCCAAGGCTATTGACGATTAGATAATTAGTATAAGTACTGCTTTGATAATTCTTAAACACTCCTCCAGTTATTTCATTCTTTGTAAACCTTTGAGCGTTAGATAAACTATAGCAATGCACGACTTTATTATGCCATACAACATCAGAAAGTGTATATGTTAACTCATTACTTATACTACCTACTATTTCAGATTGACCTGTATTAATATTAACCCCCATCACCCTTCTGTATATTTTAATATTTGCCCCACCATCAAAGTTGTAAAATGGGGTACCACTTGGTTGTGCTGATATAGAGGCAAAGCCCTTTTCTAAATATGTTAAAAAACTACTATCATCTAGTGGGCCATTTACACCTGACCAACTAAATGTATCTGAAGTTTCACTACCCTGTCCTCCTTGAAATATAGTTGGACTATTATCAGGGTTATTCACACTATCTAAAGTTCCTGTGTCATTTCTCATGACAATAATCCATTTATATGCAAGTAGATTATGAGTGGATGTAGTAACATCAGGTTGTGAAAAAATACCTGTCGCACTTGTTAAAGCTGTATAATCATCTATAAAAGTATTACTAAATACATAATCCTTCCCTGCCATAACAGTACCTGGAGCCATAGAACTGACTCGATTAGGATGTTCTAATTTTGTATTAATTGGAATAGTTGCAATATTATAATATGTCCCACTATTTGCCGTTTCTCTATAAATTTTTAATGCTGTAATTCTTGGATTCAATTCAAAATCTTTATTAGGAGCCGTACCTGCAAATGCCTCAGAAGTATTAATTGCCAATGTAGGTATTTTATTTTGACTCGCAATCGTTTTCGATTGAAATGATTTATGTAAAGGTAATTCTTGAGTACCATCGAATATTGGGGAAATTTTATAATTATAAGTATTAGATGGCATACTAATCCCCAAATCAGAACTATCCATTGTATAAGCCTCTACCTTACCTAGATTTAAACCTGTTGAAGATGGATAATCTAACAATGCATCTTGAAAAACATACTCATCTACAGAAAGACTAGATTCAAAATAATTTCTTGCAATATATTGTAATATCTTTGGCCCATGATTTAAATCATTTGGGGCAAGTCTAAATTCAGTTCCGTGGTCTTGTAAATTAAATGCAGTTGGAATATTACTTGAATAAGTTTCCCCAAGTTTTACTGAACTAGTTGCACTTAATATATTAGAGGTTACATATCGAACATCCTTACTGTTTTCATAGTCATATCCAATCCAATAACTATCAGGAGAAGTCCCATTAAGCTTTAAATTAGATGGACTCCAATAGCGTAAATCATCAAAATGTAATGTGTTAATTGTTGTAGCAACACTACGACCTAATCTATTTTTTATCCTACCTGCTTGATCCGTAAGGAAATTTTCATTATTAACAACAAATTCTGTACCTAAATCAGTAGGATCGGCATTGGTTACCATACCCCCTTGAAAGTCTTTTATTTGAATAAGCATTAATATTTTCCAGGTGAAACCCTGTCAGCTACATAACTCATCCCTCCAGTATCTTTATTAGCAGTCACGGTTCTTGCTTTTTCTCTATTGCTTAAATACAAACTATAATGATTCTGAAAAGAATCACCATTCCCTAAATCTTGATGTATCATAGCCTTAGCATAGTCTACCAACATATAATGATAAGACGAAGATATGACAGGAGATTGTTCGGTATAAGCATATTGATTACCATTTGTGGTAGCTATTCCCCCAAAACCCATATCGTTCCAAGTACTAACTAATCCACTCCAATTGTTAGCATATAATGTCTCCCAATAACCTGTACCTGGACTTGCGCTATAAAAATTTTCATTATCTATAGTGAAACCTTGAGATGAAACTGTATATGTTAAAATACCTGACGATGCAGAATCATGCTCTGCTCGTAAAATTTTACCTTCTGATCCTGTACCTACATGAGCTATAGCTGTCGCAGTTGTACCACTTGATGGACTTGCTATTGTAAGTGTCGGAACAGAAGTATATCCACTACCAGGCATAACAACTGTAATCTTAGTAACTGAACCATTACTAACGGTAGCTGAAAAAACAGCATTACTACCACCTCCTCCTGATATAGTTACGCTAGGTGTAGATGTGTAGCCAGTACCACCATTCGCAACTGTTACACTTGCAATAACACCATTACTCCCATCTGATTTTAAAGTTTCCCCTACCTTAAAATATTCAGAAACCAATCCATCAAAACGAGTCTGATACATCCCTGTTGTAGCCCTTAAACTATTAGGGATTGCAACATATGTTAAAGTTAATGTGCCTGATTGACTGGGCCTAGGCACTAAATGTAATTTACTATCTTCAATATAGTATTCAGCAGGTGTCCCTGTATTAAACCTATTCGTAGAAGTATCTTGATTAAACAAATAAGCATTACTAGTTCTTTGGGTTAATATACCCCCTCTAAAAACTGGTGTGTCAATTAATTCTACAAAATCACTTGGCAGGTCAACATATGTCTTTCCTGCGCTAATATAAATATTAAACTTTCTAACATACATCTTGCTGTATAATGCGAAATCTTCTTGAGCTTCATCTAGATATTTTCCCACCCTAGTATCTATTTGACCTCTTTGAGATTCAAAAGGGACTAAAACTCTATCTATTAATTCAGTCCATGTCATTAGTTACTCCTTGGAGATTTTGTACCTACCCCTACTGGAGCCTCTATTGAATACCTATCATTTAAAATTTTAATAGTATTCATAGCCATATTTTGAGCTATATTAGCTCTCTCAACTTGATTATCCATTCTCCATAATTGAGCTTCTGCAAAATCAAGAACAGTTTCATGTAGTGATACATTTAAATCAGATGCTGTAGAACTAGCTGTTATATCTGTTGGTAGACCAAGATAATATAACTTAAGATTAGTCATTCCATCATTAGGTCGTATGTGAAGTTTATTATTAAATATCCAAGAAACAGGACTGTCTTGAGATGGCGATAGATACTGATTTTCAATCGCTTTAACGTCTTCAAATGGTATCATAATTGCAAATTTAAAGTCACCTGCATACTTAACTTCAACAGCTACAAACCTATTTCTAATAGGAGTAATAGATGAACCTAACTCAATTGCCCCTGATGCTACTTGACCTGAATTTAAGATAAGGGAACTTTGAACTTGTAACTCTGTTAGGTAGGATTCATTTAGATAATTAACTACCGTAGTCTGAGCTACGTTTAATGCTTTTAATTTTGTTGCTGATGTGAAATTTGCTTCGGAAGAGTCTTCTAACCTTAGACCTAACAAATCCACCATTTCTTGTCCAGTCATTTAATCCTTTAAAAACCACCCCCACGAAGAGGGTGGTTTGATTAGTGTTTAAGAAAGGTTAGGACTGAGAACCTACTTTTTCCCATGTCACAGAAGCCCCTGATGCACTTGTTTTCATGTGCATATCAGGTGCATCAGTTTGAACATAAATTGAGCCTTTTGGACTTGCTTTCATGTCTCCACTTGCTCCAGTTGCAGGTGCGCCTGTACCAGTTGCGAAATCTACTGCTCCTAATTGGAATACTGATAATCCACCGACATCCTTACTAACTGCTCCTGCTGATTTTTTATCAGTAGCTGTTTGTGTTATTGCCATAATCGTACTCCTTAATAAGCTGTAGGGCCACCTGTAACAACTCCTAACATTCTAGGATTACTACAGGTTAATGCACCTAACCACAAAATTTGTGCTACAGATGCATCCTGGTTAACAGGCTTTTTAAAACCTTGAAAAGCAAAATTCCTTTGAGCATTATGTCTGAACTTTAAATACTTAGTATTTATAAAGTACATATGCCCAGCAGGACAATGATCGTCAACAACAACGTCAGCACCACGATATTTCAATGCTTGAAAACCTGCATCAGCTAAGTCTGTAGAAGAAGCTCCATAACGCTTTTGCGCTGTTAAAGATTCCTCGTAAGCATCAAAGATAATTTGAGTGGTAACAATTAAGTTTGGCGCATCTTGGTCAACTGTACATTTTCCGTACATATCTCTTAATTCACGACCTATTGAATTTGCACCACTAGAAGCTGAAACAGTATTAAAGACATTGGAGCCAAAAGTTCCTGCCTGAGCATCCCACCATGTGTATGTTGTTGAGTTAATCCCACCTAAAGTTCTATCTACAGCACAAATATGCTGAAGTCCAACAAAACCGTTAGTTGTTGCATCGGCAGGTGTTGAAACTGCACTTCCACTATTATCAGAGTATAACTGTGAACCGAAAAGGTCTTTTAGTGATTTTTCTGCATTTTTAACTTTTGCAGAAATCAAATCAATAACCCTTTCAGAACCACTATTCAACGCTTCTTCACGACCACTATATGTAATAGAAGCATGACATTGAACCCAGTCGTAACTGGCATCTGTAAATACTTCTTGAGGTGTCGTATCCAAAACATCATAACCATTGTAAAAACCTTTGGCACCTGACTTAGCGTATTCAATCGGCTGAAGTACTTTGTTACCAGTAGCAATTGGCTCTGATTCTCGCAACATTTTATGAGTTAAAATATTGCTGTCGAATATGTTATCTATCATAACAGGGATGAATTTGTCTTTAGTCACAGCCGATAAGCTGTCATATGATAAAGCCATTTATTTTCTCCTAATTATTCATAGAAATTGTAATTATTAAGCGCATCGGCTCTAGCAGACTTGTAATCTTTAGACTTTGTTATTGGCTCTGTATGTTGACCTTTAACATGCCCTTCGGTTTCAGGTATACTCTTTTGGGCCTTTGCACTTATTGCTCTGTTTACGGCTGATTTGAAAGCACTATTTTCAGCAGATTTATGATAGGTTAAGACAAAAGCATCTTCAAGTCCATCAGAACCAGTAAAGCCCTTAGATATTGCAGTCTGTATGACCTCATCTAATAATTTTGAATCTGATAACTCAGGATGTTTTTGCTGAAGACTTTGGATATCTTTCTCGACTTGCCTGTCGGCTTCAACTTGCACAGCCTGTGATTCCTTTTCTTCAATTAACTTATTCAACCTATCCTCAATCTCCTCAAGCTTTGACTGCTTTTCGGTGTCCTGACTCGTGGTTTCTTTTGCCAAATCTGACTTAGCTGTAAAAAATGGATGGTCATCCTCAAGCAAATCCTTCAACGCTTCCATCACCTCTTCATTATCTCGAAGAGAATTCCATTTGCTTTGCTCGGCTTCAAAAGCCTTACGTTCAGCAGATAGAGCTTGTGATTTCTCTGTATTAGTTTTTTGCCATTCAGACTTATTATCTAAAGCTTTTAAGGCTTCACTTATTTGTTCCATATTATAAGTTTCACCATTAAACTCTAGTTTATCCTTTACCTCTAAGTCCTTAGATTGCTCAACTTGTGGCTGTTTTGATTGGTCAGTTTCCTGACTTTCTACTTCCTGGGCTTGTTGCTCACCCTCATTTACAGGATTTGGCTCTATACCCATAAGAGCATTCGCTTCATCCTGTGAAATCTTCACCCCACTATAACTAGTGAGTACTTCATTTTCAGACATTATTCTGTATATTCCCTATTTACTTCCAAAAACTTTTGAGAAAAACCCTTTTTTAGATTTCTTCCCTTTGTTACCACCAATTTTTTTACCTTTCTTCTTTTTCTTCTTTACATCTTCTTCCATCATTGTATACTGTTCTTGATAAGAAACTGAATCAATTGGTGTACTATTTAAATACGACATCATTACTAGCATTACTAATGCATTTGACATATAATTTTCCTATTTTATAGTTTTTAAAATATTGTTTATGTTGGAATCATTAATGAATTTTAGTCTACTTGCATTTGTATCAAACCTATTTAAGTCATACTTATCGCTTTTTCTTCACTTTCTTCTTTAATGCTTTTATGTAGTATTTACTCTTCATTTGGTTTTTGTTGTATTTGTTGAGCAATTTGTGGGTTTTGTTTTAATTGTTGGAAAATCTCATCTTCACTCATCCCTGCAAATTGTTGAGGATCAACACCTTGCTTTGCTTTCCTCATATTATTTATCAATCTTTCTATACCAGGAAGTTGCATATGTTCTAAAATATATTCAGGGTCTGTAATAAGTCCCATTTGAGCTAAAGATAATAATTTTTCTTCTACATAAGCATGGTTATCAGGCATCATTGAACCTACTCTAGCCCTTACCATCGTATCAGTATCCATAAATTCCTGACCTATATAAGTAATATCTGCTGTATCTTGCCCTTCTTTCATCTCCATACGATGCATTTCAGTACCTAAGTTCTTTATCATCGCTATCCACATAGAACCTAATATCTGCATAGAAGCATCTAATTGCCTTGCTTTAAAATCTATCTTACTAGTTGAGGCATTTCTATAGACCTGTGCCTGTACACCACTCGTCACATTAGGTTCCTGTTTACCCATTGTGGCTTTATTAACTCCTGAGACAGTATCAAACATATCAATTAATAATTGATAAAAATTAAATACATATCCAGGCATACTTGCAGGTTGCATCATATTGACAGCACCAGGGCCTCTTTTGCGAATAATACTACCTGGTTTATTATTAATTTGGTCTTGCACATCTGCTGTTTCATCTACCACCCATAATGGATTACTCATAAGATGTATTGAGTCCATAACCTGACTTGCAATCCTATCTAATGCTAAATTAATAGACTTTAATCTTTTCGGTTCAGGTTTTCCCCAAAATGAATGAGAACTACCACCGTTTTTCATCACTACAAAAGGGAAAGGGTAAGGGCATCGATTCATTTTATCAAGAAACTGATACCGTGATGGCCCATCGTATAGTATGACATCGTTTGCCATGCAAACTTTCCGTATTCCTCCAGGGTATCTTAGTTTGCCAACCTGATTACTGTCATTATTTTCTTCGTTTATGTAATCGATGCTTCCATCTCGCATCCATACCTCTATGAGTAAAGCACGGTCTTCTAAATTCTCCATAGCCTCAGACTCACCTTCGTAATAATTAGTTTCTTGCCCTTTGGTGTCAGTTACCTGTGTCAATGCCCTATCGCCTTGCATTACGTCAGTAATTTTTAATGCTTCATATTCACTAAGCTTCCCCATTGGATTAACAAATTTTCCCTTATCAGGAAATAATTTTTTAATCTCGTATAATGGCCTTGGCGTACTATGAATAATATATTGTGCATTTTCTAATTTTGTAGCACTAGGATTTACATAGAAAGAAAAAGGGTCTACAATGTCGCAATCAGGTAAATCATCAAACATATTCCAATTTAGCTTTACAATACCAGTTCCATAGACTAAATAATCGGTTAGCCATTCAGGGACTAATGTTGACATATCTCTCATATACCACAAGTCATCTAATTGAGCCTGTAGTACCTCTGCAACGTATTTTGATTCATCATCTGAACCAATACTTATCACATCAATTTTAGGAGGTTTAGAGGACATTATAGGGATTTGTGTATCTATCACATTGGCTATCATATCAAGCGTAAGTTGATTCTTAAACTCAGGCATATTCATCCCTGACCAATGTTCACCCATATATAACTTTTCAGATTCTCTCCATGCTTCAGTTGTTGATTTCCTAGCCCTTTTAGCCATAGAAACCATTGCATGTACCCTCTTAATAAGTTCTAATTCTTTTCCAACTGCTTTGTATTGTTCCATTAGTTTAGTGTATTTATATTTTTTTCTTGAATAATTATATCTGTCATCGAAGCTACAATATCAATCATGGCCTCCTGCACAGCAGGGTCATCATCTAAATATTGTTCAGGATTATTAATTTTCACTTTTTTCCATAAGCCTGTTTTGACATCTAACCTTTCCACTAAGACCTCAGACCTGGAATCTCTGCTTTTTGACTTTTTAACTTGGCCATTAGCTTTACGACCCAAGGTTTAGCCTCTTCTTTCTTTGGGTTTCCAATATGCATAAGGGCATAACGAGTCGCATCTGCAAGATGGTCAGGCCCTTTCGTATCCAAATCTTCGGCCCTGCGCAAATCATGTACCAACATTGGAATTGTTTCAATAAACTTTGTACAAGTTTTAAATACATGAAGTTTTGGAGGGGTTTCATCGTCCCATTTTAAATACTCTCGCAGAAGGTTCCAACCTGATAACCTATCATTGTTGGCTTTTATCACATTTATTCCCCCTTTTCTGAGAATATCAGCTATAGCCATATGACTTCCTGCTACTGCATCAGACCGATTAGTTGCTTGGGGATTTCGTATCCACATACTAGGGTCACCCATAGTTGTTTTATATTCCTCACCCTTACTTAAAGCATTCACAGCTTCAATATGACCTGATAATTCCATTTCAGAAACATAATATTCCCTATATATATAAATATTTTTTTGAGGGTCAACTGCTACCCAACTAACTGCAAAAGGGGCTTTGTAACCATAATCAATACCACGGTATAAATACCAATTAGATGGTATAGGAAACGGTTCGCAAACATGTACGTCATATCGCCATTGTGAAAAATATTGACCATAATACACATCCCAATCACCATCTAACCAAGCCCTTCTTAATTCATCAGGTAAACCCTTTAACATTTCCATATAACCAGGGTCTTCTCGCATCAAAGTTGGATTATCATGTATTTTACTAGGTATAAAAATTCTAGTCCTGCTTGTTACAGGGTCATAATAGGTTTTTTCCCTAGGGTTATCAACAAATCTTGCTTTGAACCAAGAATGTCCAGGCCCCCCAGGATTACAAGTTAAAAATACTTGAGGTGTTAATCCTATAGTACTTCTACAACTAGATATTAACTTTAAATAATCCTCCTCATCATGAATCAAAGTGGCCTCTTCTATACCCATTTTCTGATATTCATGACCCTGATACTTCTGATATGCCTGTTTATCCATTAAGTGACCAGTTCTAATAATAGCACCAGTAGGGAACCTAAATTCAGCAGGATTACCTACTACCTCAACATCTAAGTGTTTATACATTTGGGTCGCTCTATCAATATAGTCCCTTAAATCATCATAATTTCTACGAATAATCAACCCTCTAAACTGGGGGTTATTCAAATATTCAGGGTCTACCATCCATGCCATAAGACAGGAAGATTTTCCACCACCCCTAGAACCTCCAAAAGCTATTTCAAATTCCTGTCTAGCTAAGGCAAAAGCCTGTCTAGGATGTGGCTCCCAATGTACTATCATTTATATAGCATCCAATTACTTCTTTCACTATGTTTCTTTCGCTCATTATTATTCATAAGCTTCCAACATTTATACATATGTTTGATTCTGTTATCCATTCCCTTAGCTATTCCACAGAATAATTCCTTGCCCCCCCTAAAAGTTTTATCCTTTGGTTTATAATTACTAGCACTAGCAAAAGGACATATCTTATCATCAATTAATGGACAGGGCTTAAACATAGTTATAGCGTATTCTTATCAAAAATAAAGGCAGACTGTACAAACTTTGTGTTTTTCATAGAATGGTACCAGGGGCCAGGATAAAAAGTTGTGTTTATATTATTTTTTTTAGAGAGGTAATCAACAATGATTTTCTTATTTTTGATATGAGAAAGTTTTTTCATATTCTATCTAGGAGTCCCAATGGTACTGGGTGGGTATGGTACCAAAGACAATGGATGCCCCCCC
>TARA_R100001443_G_scaffold37908_1_pt1 | contig 11830 bp, 14 predicted proteins | sample TARA_R100001443 | Tara Oceans TARA_R100001443 (sample SAMEA2622142) | marine metagenome | biome: marine biome (ENVO:00000447); feature: deep chlorophyll maximum layer (ENVO:xxxxxxxx); material: "saline water (ENVO:00002010), including plankton (ENVO:xxxxxxxx)" | depth 50 m
AGTAGTAGCAAGACCGCCTTCAAAATTGAAATAACCTACGGTGTCAACACTGAGGTTATCGACCAATCCATCAGGATCAGCGGCGACAGTGTCACCTTCTGAACCTTCAGTCGCGTTAGTGTAAGCATCCCAGCCAAGGTCTAAGTTCGCTGAACTAGTAGTCCAGTTCACGTAGGCTCTTGAGAGGGCCAAGATTATTCTTACCTTCCCGCCAGGGAGTTTGCAAAGAGCTACAGAAGACCCTGCGTCTCCTGCACCGGATTGCGTGTGTTTGAAATACTGAATGCGCATCCGACCGTGATCCTCAGTAGGCTGATTCATCACAGGAGGAGTTGCAACAGTGTTTGCGTACTCGGTACTATTTTGCGTTGTTACGGCCATATTGTCTCCTTATTAAGATTCATCGCATTTGATTTCGACGATCTTCTTCTCCTCCATCCGGACAGCGCCAAATGAAGCGGAGCAGTAGACCTGTGTTGCATTACGCTTATCTCGACGAGGACCAATGTCCACGTTGATGTCTTGACCAACTGCAAGCAGCAATCCAGACTTAGTATAAGCTAATACACGGCGGTATGAACTAGTGTCCGTACCAACAAGTTCTGTCCTGACAAACTGAAAGCCAAGGAAAGAGTTAATCTCTCCCTGAACCAAGGCTCGTACTGTATTAAAGTCAGCACTTGTCACGTCAGTTGTCTGCAGAAGATCATTGACTTGCTTAGCAGTCACAAGGCAATAGCGAGCTTCACTTGGATCGTTTTCAGCGGCATCCAAGAGTTCCTTCGCCTTGCGCAACTTACCAATGGTAAGACCTGAGTTTGTAGCACCGCCAGATTCTACGTAGTTCACAGCAATTTGATTGCCTGCTAAAAACGTAGCACTGCCAGAGCCTGTCTTACCGGTAGAAGCAGTTCCGGTGGCTGCCTCAATAATGATCTCGTCCATCTTACGGCCAAGTGCAAAAGCAGCATTTTGCGCGTAAGGTGAAGTGGGATCCATGAGAAGTCGAATCCGGTCTGTTCTGTCAATCAACTCAGCCCAATCAAAATCGCGAAGCGAGACGCGTCTGCGATCGTGTGGTACTGTAACGAGTGGAGTGTCTTGATGACGCCCCGTCACCTCCTGGGCAGCAGTAGATCCGATTCGATCGTAAAAGTCAAATTCAGCACTTTGAGTTTCTGATCTGACAAACGGGCGAAGCCGCGACCCTTTTTGCTGCAGGAGATGTTCTACGTTGGCACGGTACTGTTGTACAAATGCCGTTGTTATTTGCGTAGACATAGAAAAAATCTCCGTTAGTTTAGTTTAAATTATAGGCTACCCTTACGGACCTGACTGCCACGTTTATAGTCGAGCGGCATAAGACTCGGACGGACAAAAGTCCGCTCCCCAGTTCAATATAGCTAAAAAAATATTTTTTTAAAACATTTTTATGACGCTACTTCCTCAGGATAAGCAAATTGATACAAGTCCTGCATCTTTATTACTGCTTGCTCGTGCCCTGGTTCTTCGCTATCATGGTATTGCTTCATGAAGTTTTGGTCACCGGTCAAACGGCCAATCTCCTGTTTTGCTGAGTTAGGTGTCAAGGCAAATCCTTGAGAACCCTCACCGGTCATTGCTCCTGATTCTGACATCTGTGCTCCTGCGTTAGCCAGCATCCTGACAATTGCTGAGTTGTCACCTTGCCCTGATTTTTCTAACCACTCTAAGAAAGGTTTACCACCAAACTCCTCAGCGGCTCTCTTTGCCAGTGCTACCTTTTGATCAAATGCTCGGCCAAACTCTTTTCTAAGTTCTTCTTGAGATGCCTCTTGGTCTGCTTGTGCTTGCTCTACTAACGAGTCGTATTGACCGCCAATCATATCCCAGTAGCCATCAATGATCGACTGCGCCTGTGTTTGAGAAAGTCCTGCCTTGTGCATGATCTCTTCCATACCAGCTGCTGCTGCCGGATCAAAGTCTACACCTTCTCTTAGTTCAGGCTGCTTAAGCTCATATTTTTCAGGACGACCCAGCTTTTCGTAAAAATCATTCCACTCGTCGTCTGTTGACTTATCGCTTGGCATGACAATCTTGTCAGCACCAATCATCTTTTGTGCATGTACGTAAGACTTTGCCAAAGAGTTGACATCTTTTATATCTGACAGGCTTGGCTCAGTCTTGAGACTCTCTTCAATTGAATCTAACCAATCTGAGCTGCCCGTCTCTACCGGTGCATCGACCGGTGCTTCTACGGACCCAGTTTCTTCAGTCATACTGTGATTGCTGTGTGAGTTGATAAATCTCTTGAGCGTCTCGGTTAACAAACCGTAAGATACTCAAGACGAGTCTACGCATACCTTCTCGATGTGCAGACTCTCCAGGGTCACCTGTGACATAGGTTGACTCATTTACATGGCCAATCTTGCACAGATGTTCCAAGACTCGCTCGCCGTCTTTATTATTAAAGACTGCTTTGTACGAGTCATGAAGCTCTGTCAGTGTGTAACTATCCTGCGGCATTACTTAGCGATTGGTTTGCAGCACCCAGGTCTTTAATCTGTGCTGCCTGTGCGTTTGCTTGTTCTTGTTCCATCATGGCTTGCTCTTGCTGTGCCCGCTGTTGACGTTGCTGTGCCATGCTTTCCATGTTAGTCAAGGTCATCATCGGTGCATCTAACGTGCTGTGTGCCCACCTGAAAGTTGCATCAAAGTCTAGGTTGTCTAGCATCTCAGGCTTTAAGTTTGCCAGAGGCACCATCTGCTCTAGGAATCTAGACAAGTTAAACACAAGCTGTGCTTTTTGTGCTCGTGCAACCGGGGTCACATAGTCTACGGCAAGCTGCTGGCCCTCAAACTCAGTGGGTGCCATGGCTAGTTGACCACGCCTCGTGAGTATATTAAAGACACGGTCTATCATGGGACCAAGAAGCTCTGACTGCAAGCGTCCTACCATCGGGCCCATCAGCCTCATCTTCTCTTCCTGACGCTGCAGTACCTCAGTTGCAGTCATCTGTGGACCCTCTCTGAGTTGCAGCCAGTCAGTGTGAAATGTCTTAGTGATATGCTCCCGGCGTGATTCTATGTAGTCAAGACCAATATCAGGCCTAGAACCAGTGGTCAGAGGCTCTACCCGGTCATTTGTGCCAGACCTGTAGTAGTTAAGACCTCCCGGGATGGTCCTGAGTGGCAAGATAAAACCGTCATCTGGTACAAGCAAGGGTGGATCAGTTGCCTTTTGGGCAGCCCGGATGGTCGTCTTCATCATCTCGTTGACCATCTTAATGTCTGGCAAGCACATCATTGCCGGAGACCTGCCATAGACTTCGCCAGAGGTCTTGCTCCAACGTGGTACCATGTAAGGAAACTCCATGAAGCCGCTCTCTTGCAGCATGAGCTTCTCTTCTACCAAGACATAGCAAGACTTGAATGGCATCTCAAGTGCGTTTCGCTTGTCTGGGTTGACAGCTGTCTCTCGTGGTTCAACTGCGTGCAAGCACGTAAACTCCTTAAATGGCTGCTTTTCTGCTTGTTCAACTATCTTTTCAGGTAAGACTTCGCCATAAAGCTCTACTAACTGTCTTGCCGTGTGCTTATATTTACGATATAAGGTGTCAATCACACCCTCAGCGTTCTCTGAGACATAGCACTCAGCCAAGTGAAAGCTTCTGAAGTTGACTGCCCTGCCAGGTTTGTCTTCTATATATAAGACTGCCGTACCGTAAGCACCAAGGTCTAGGTACAGCTCGTGGATTGCTGTGACAAAGTTGGTCTCAGGAGAAGAAAATACCTCGTCAAACATCAGGTCAACTGTGCCTTGCAGCCAAGCTCTCAATGGTTCTGACTCAGGGGACCCAGGGACACGGAGACTAAACCACCTCTCAGCAGCATTCGTCAAGTGACCATGCAGTCCAGATGCTAGCTGCTCGTTGGCTAACGGAGCAGTCGAGTCAAAGACCTTGTCAAATCTCTGGTTTGATCCTCTAGACTTGACTGCAGAAAAGTCACCTCGCCGGGGGTTGACGTAATCCGTGCAGTCTTGCCAGAGCTGTTCCCAGATGGACCTGCGGTCCTCTAGCTGCTCAGACCGTTGCAGCAGTTTGGAGACTTTGTCGTTTATCAATATTGACCCATTGGTTCAGAAAATGACCCAAGCATCCGGCGTCGGCGTATGCGTTCCATGTTCATACCTCCCATGGCACCTGCCAGGATGTTTGCTTTTCTACCTCGCCTGGCGTACTTCTTAGTGACCTGAGTTGCCGCGTTACCTGCGTCCACTTCAATCTCTTTTTCAGGATCTTCTATTTCCTGAGGCTGTGTCACAGGCTTAGGTTTTTTTGGTATACTAGAAGACTGTAGCTGTGATTTTCTTTTTTTACTGCCCCCGGGAAGTTGATTAAAGATAGCATCAACTGTACTTCCAACTATTGTTCCTGGGCTAAATGAGACCGGTCCACACATATCAACTCCTTTTCATAAAGTTGTGTCCTGTAAATTTATAGCCAAGTGCCTCGTAAAGTTTCTTGCTCATCTCAGACTTTATACCTGTTGACGTGCCTGGCCTTATCTCCTTGGCTCCCATAGACTTTGCCCACGACTCAAAATTCTTGACTAACCTTACAATTGTGTAACCACCGCGTCTCTCGGGTTCCACGTACATCAAAAAATCGTGTGCGACAAGGTCTTTTGAGAAATAGTACTGCGTGATATAACCGGCGTAAACAGCAAAAATGTTTTTATTCGAATCAAAGGCACCTTGAACGTAATAAGCATCGTGATTTATCCACTGCTCTACGTTGACGGCGCAATGATCATCATCAAACAGGACCTGTGAAAAGCTAGATTCTTTTACTATCTGTCTAACTAATCTTACAACATGGACAACATCTGACTTCTCTATGTCTCTAATATGCGTCAAAGATCCCGTATTCAAGTTCTGCTTGTCTTGGCAAGTTAGAAATCTTCTTGTTAATCCGGTCTCTCACACTCAGTGCCAGGTACCGCATGGCGTCTGCCGGGTGACTGGTCCAGTCATGCAAAGGTCTGTCCTTGTAGGCCTTCAGCTTCTCATCATAGTCTTTTCTATACTGCCTCAGGGCCTCAATCAAGTGGCTGCACTTGTCCTCGTCAAAGTAGCACCTTGGCAAGATGGACCTGACTGCCTCGATGCCGTCGTCAATCCTCAGGTTGGCCGCGACCCTGAACCTGACCCCGAGCTCCCTGGCAATCTCTAACCTAGATCTGCCAGTACTGAAGTCTCTGACCTGGATGTCGTGTGGCGCGTAGTGGTCACCATATACGTATTCTTTCTCACGCAGCACCTTGATATAATGTGCTAGGCCCTCGCCTTGATTTTCATAATAATCGATGATCCTGATCTCGTTGCCTTGCAACTGAAAGAACAAGATGACTGTCGAGTCACCGACACCTAGGTCCCAGGACGTGTGTACGTCTAACAAGGGTTCGTAAGGAACCTTAGTAATATGCTTGTCTGCTAACAGCCGTGCCATCGCGTTACCATAGTATGCCCCTACTAGCGGAGCATCAAACGAACAAAAGAACTCTTGCTCGATCATCTCCTCTGGCATTCCCGCCGCGCGTTCCTCGTCAACTGCTGACATGGGAATGGCTCGAGTGTCCTCCACCGATAAGACTTGCTGAAACCACGTCTCATTCCTCTTGGCAATGTTCAGAAGATCATAACCATGATTGCGACCCCTGGCTGTAAAGATAAATAATGCCCAGCCGTCGTTCTCGGCAAGGATTGGTCTGATGTAGTCCCAGGCTCTGGGATCTTGGACGGAGTACTCAGAAAAGATGACACCGACTGGGTTTGCTCCTATCAGCCGGTCGACGTTGTCAGTGCCTACCACCTGGAAGATTGACCCATTCTTCAGTGTCAACCGCATCTCGGTGTTGTTCTTGGCTTCGACTAACTCTTCTGGAAAGTGATTAAGAAAAGCACGGCCGTCCTTGGTCATGCCGTCCCAAGCAATCTTGCGACCTTGGTTGTAGGTAGGAAACAAGTGCCAATACAGGCCCGGACGCTGCAATGCTGAGACCACGGCCCAGTTGATACTGCACAAGTCTTTGCCGGCACGACGGTGCCAGACACAGACTGCTCTCTTACCGCCGTCCTCTAAAAACTTCCAAAGCGGCAACTGATATGGCCTGGGTCTCCATTCAACTGGAACCCTGAGCTTCATCCTCTTTTATATCTGAAAACTTGACGATGTCAATTGAGATGTTGCCGTCAACAGAAGCTGTCATGTCCACGGCTTTTCTCTTAGGTGCCACGTACTGTGCCAACTCCTTGTAAGCCTGAAGCTTCAACTCCTGACTTGACGTCGGATCGTTGGCAATCGTGACCATGCCCTCAATAGGATCGCAGTCTAGCTCAGCTAGCCGGTCCATTATCTCTTGGGTCCTCTTGTTCTTTGCACCTTTTGGTCTGGCCATTATCTCCTTGGTGGTTTACCGTACGGTTTTGGTTTCTTCCTCATTTTTTCTTAGCAGTCTTAGCAGACCTACGAAAGTCAGCAGCAGACGGAGCCCCCTTGGCCCCAGCCTTACGCATCGTCTCACCAGAGCCTGCCTTTATTCTTTTTCTTTTAGCGTGAATATTGGCATACAGACCTTTTTTTGCTGGCATCGTACCTCCTTTAAGTTGCTTTTGTATAAATATAACAGTATCCGACAAATTTGTAAACTATCAAAAATAATTGTGGAACTATATTGGAGTATTGTATTGATTAGACGCCTCATTTTGGATTTTTTGACAATTTTAAAAATTCTCTTATATATACTAATAATTGTCAACCTATTTTATCCGTTTTAAGAATCTTGGCCCGCGGAGCGAGTAGGTAGGCGCTTTTTGGGCCAGCCGGGCGATTTTTGGCCCCCGGGGCGCCATTCCGGGTCCCCGCTGCAAAGCTTTTTGTTGTGTTCCTAGGCACACGGACCGCGATTCCCGCGCACGCGGCCGAGCTCTGTTGTCACTGGCACAAGCGAAAAAAATCGGTGATCATGGTCACAGCAACAGGGATAAATGGTAGTTTTTTATGAATCGACGAACGATATGGTTCTCCGGTGAGACCGAGATGGGCGGTTATTAAGCTTATTTATATATAGGAACTTTTCAAAAAAAACTTTTTTTTCGAACCGTAGTGTCTAATAAATCTAATAGACCAATAATCGATTGAGGTTGACACATTCTTGCTGATCAATTTCAGTGTGCAGATTCTATATCCAATATATTTTTGTTTACTTTTGACAGAGATTATGCAACTGTACTTCAGTCACACAGAAATCCATCTGACGTGATAGAAAGAAGAATAAATTCTTATTATAAAGGAGATCCCATGTACAGGATCCAGCTAGACATCATTGCCACCACGACAATCGACGATCTGATCGACATCCTCGATGAATGCGAACAGTCGATCGATGATCATCCAATCAAATTTAAATTAATCGATAAATCCGGTCCAGGAGGCGGTCATCCGGTGATCGAGTTTTACAGCAGAGATGAGTGGAATCTGAAGCGAGTGGCAGAGAAAATCCTTGGTCACAAGATCAGTCTGACAGAGTTCTCTGACTGGTTAAATTAATTATTTTTGTCAATAAAATCAGTTGTTTATGCAGTTTTTTAATTTTTCTGTTTACATTGCGGATTTTATTTGCTAAAGTATATTCAAATGATCATGACTGATTCGCTGCTGCGGTCCTGATCGATTCTAAATAGCAGCAAGAAAGAAGAATAAAATGATTGACGTAATCGCAGTACATCAAGCGCCAGCTAATTTGGCCAAGACCAATAGCATGGCAGAACTCAAGTCCTTGTTCACTGAGATCACAGGTCTTGAAAAAGTCCCTTCATTCTCAGACAAGCTAGCTGCTGCCAAGCGTATCTTTAAGGAGTACGCCAAGGCGCCCAAGCATCCTGCTCCTGAGCCTGTCGTGACACATGTGGCAGAGATCCCAGAGCAGCCAACCGGCAAGGTCCTGTTCAATGACGGTGACGACATGGCTGACGTGCCACCGCCCTGCACCGACGATTCTCTTCCTGATCCTCCTCCTGTCAAGCTTAAGGCTAAGGATCGCACGTACACGTTCAATGTGTCAGGCGGCAGTCTTAACGACGCCAAGATCCCAGGTCAGATGATGGTTATCCTTGGTGAGTTCATGGATGACACTGATGACTATTCTGAAGTTGCTCTGCAAGCAGTTATTCTAAAAATTGCTGCGGATGGAATCCTGATCACTAAGCAACCAGCTTGGCGGATATTCCAGTACTATCGGCCACGCATGATCAAGCTCGGTTTCCTGTCAGTTAGCTGAGATCATTCATCAGGGGCCCCTTCGCAGGGGCTCTGAATGTGTGATTTTTTTGTGTACATCCGGACAATATCTGTTTAGGATGTAATTTTTTAACCCATCAGAAAGGAGAATCCATGCCTGATGCAGTAGAAACAATGGCCTATGCGGGACAGACCCCATGGCACGGCCTCGGTCAGAAGGTCGATGATAATCTGACCCCTGCTGAGATGCTCATGGCAGCTCAGTTAGATTGGACTGTCTCTAAGAGACGTGTACACGTGCAGTCTGCCAACTCGACAGACATGCTGACGACTGACGATTATTTCATGTTGGTCAGAGACTCAGACGACCAGGTGCTTGGTCCTGCTGGCAAGTCATACGTGCCAGTACAGAATGCTGAGGTGTTCGAGTTCTTCGATAAGTTCGTCAAAGCAGGCGACATGACACTAGAGACGGCCGGATCCTTGAATGGTGGAAGGCAGGTCTGGGGTCTAGCCAACATACGTAAGGGATTCACCTTGCCAGGCGGCGATGAGGTCCAAGGACATCTGCTGATTGCCCATCCTCACATTTGGGGGAAGGCCATGACGATCATGTTCACACCCATCCGGGTGGTCTGCAACAACACTCTGGTTGCTGCTCTCGGTGGTGCTGGAGACCGATTCAGATTTCCTCATGTCAAGGCATGGGACGGTGACGTTATGGAAGCGGCTGAACAGGCTTTGGGTCTGGCATCAAATCAGCTGGATGATTTTCGTCAGCAAGCAGAGATCCTCACACAAAATGAGTATACAGAGAAGCAGCTCAATGCTTATCTTGCTCGAATCTTTAATCCGGTGGCCATCAAAGATGCCAACAAGACCAAGGACAATCCCTCTGAGTGGGAGTTCGACCGGACACAGTTCAATCGTACGATGGACAACGTGTTTACGTGCATTCGTACTCAGCCAGGTGCTGAGTTGTCAGAGGGCACCTGGTGGTCTGCACTCAACGCAGTGACATACTATGTCGACCATAAAGCTGGCAGAGATCGTGACAGTTCCTTGCAGGCTGCCTGGTTTGGCGGACGTGCTGTGACCAAGCGTGCTGCTCTTCAACTCGCCATGGAGTACGCTGCATGATGAACCGGACTTTCACTTTTGTGAAAGCCTCAGAGGATAGTCTTCCCAAGCAGGCGAGGACTATCCTCAATATTGTAGAGGCAAAGTCACCCATCACTGAGACTGAACTTATTCAGCAGATCCAGTTAGATGTCAAATCCAAACAGGAGGCCAAGCGTCTCCTGACTTACTATAAAGGTCCCTTGATCAACAAGGGCTTAATCGAAGAGACCAGACATGGCTAATCGTTCAGGTAAGGCAGTCGACAAGACTTTTCTGTCAGTCGACAACGCAGAGGACAGAGGTTTTCTGCATCGAGACTACATTGCACATTGTCTCAGGTGGACCCACGTGGTCAAGTTCCTGGGCACGTCAATGCGTTACAAAGAATCTAGGATCCTAGACGTCGGTTGTGGCAAAGAGATGCCACTGGCAAAGCTGCTGCACTCGAGCCGCATGGCTCCTGCGTGGTATGGTGCTGTAGACGTCACACCACTCACGACACCAGCTCAGTTTGCCAATGCAAGCTGGAAGCCAGACGAGCTGTACAGCAAGACAGACGTCTGTGACCTGTCCTTGAAAGACTTGCCATCAAAGCTAGATGTGATTGTCTGCTTTGAGGTTGTCGAACATGTCGAGGCAGACCACTGCCGTCGCATGCTGACCAAGTTCAGTGAGCTGCTAGACGACGAAGGTGTCTTGTTTGTCAGTACACCTTGCTGGGATCCTGCGGTTGGAGCTGCTGGCAACCACGTCAACGAGATGAAGTATGAGGCCTTTGGTGCTACGTTAGAGGACATTGGCTACACGATCGAATCTCAGCATGGCACATTTGCCAGTATCAAGGACTATCGTGACGCTCTGACACACGAGCAGAGAACAGTGTTCGATGAGCTGCGAGCATATTATGATACGAACTATCTGTCCACGATCTTTGCACCACTGTATCCGCAGCACAGTCGCAACTGTCTGTGGCGCTGCACGTTTCAAGGAAGAAACAATGTCAGAAAGTTTGATCCGTTGAGAGATCAAGAACAACCCTGGGGCAGCAGTGAACACTGGCAGAGATTGGATCCAAGCTATGACAGCATCTAAAGACGTAGACGAGTTTTTGCATAAATTTGGCCTGAATTACAAGGGCCCAAGGCGCATGCTGCCTCCATCATTGAGCACTCATCGGATTGCTCACATGACTGAGGAACTAGAGGAGTATATCACTGCCTCTAGCAGAGAGGAAAAGCTTGACGCCTTGATCGATCTGGTGTACCTCGCGGTCGGCACTGCTCTCCTTCATGGGTTTGACTTTGACGGCGCATGGAAAGAGGTCCACAAAGCAAACATGGAGAAAGTTCGCGGGTACAATCCAGACCAGCGCAAGCTGGGGATTGTCAAGCCAGATGGCTGGAAGCCGCCTGACTTGGCACCATTCACTTAATATCTGCACTGCTGTCCAGATTCGCCTGGCACGTCGGCACTCACAAACACCGATGTGGCTCTACCTACACCTGTGTTCCTTAGGCAGGTGGCAAGACCAGGTGTTTAACCTCCGAGCTCCTCTCATAGGCTAAGACGAGGTGGCAGCAGTGCTAACATTTGCCGCGGTCAGATTAAGGCTGGTCACTGGACGGAATAGTTAACCAATTACGGTTTCTAGTCTATGGGGGTGCAGTCGTGCCGCGGCTTCAAAGAAAGAAGACTATGATCTATATTTTAGAAGGTCCAGACGGCACTGGCAAGACTACTCTTGCACGTGAGATCTGCAGTCAGTTAGACGCTGGCTACACTCACCTGACGTATCGCTGGAAACCTCGTATCTTTGACTATCACACGGCAGCCATCAGACATGCTGCCAGGCAAGTGTGGCTGACAGGTAAACCATTTGTCATTGATCGCTGGTGGCCGACAGAGGCTGTGTACGCCCATGCTTACCGTGGTGGTTCCTCGTGGCCTCTGCAAGGCAGGATGGCAGACAGGATTGCTCGTAAGTTTGGTGCAATCTATGTCTACTGTACACCTGACAATGCTGAGGAGGTCGTTGCCAGACATGAGAAGCTGAAAGGTGTCAGAGAAGAGATGTACGATGACATCAGCAAGGTTGCCCAGCTTTATGTCGACCTCTGGTGGGGTGGCACGTCGTGGCAAGGTTCAGGCCAGTACATCGATCAGTTGATTGCCAACGGAGGCATCAGGTGGCGTCCTGACACAGTCAGATATGGCACTAACGACTGGGCTAATCTCAAGCACTTTGTCACCCAGCTGGCAGACACAGCGGCAGACTGGCAGAGACATCAGTGGGACAAGGCTCTCAACTATCACTACTGGAACATTGCTGGTCACATCAAGACTGCAGAATATCTGGTCGTGGGAGAGCAGGTCAATCCCAAGCATCGTGAGTTATTCTGGCCGTTCTACGAGTACCGCAACTCTAG
>TARA_R100001443_G_scaffold57634_2_pt1 | contig 11811 bp, 19 predicted proteins | sample TARA_R100001443 | Tara Oceans TARA_R100001443 (sample SAMEA2622142) | marine metagenome | biome: marine biome (ENVO:00000447); feature: deep chlorophyll maximum layer (ENVO:xxxxxxxx); material: "saline water (ENVO:00002010), including plankton (ENVO:xxxxxxxx)" | depth 50 m
AGGATGATAGTCTTGATAATGTTGACCTGATTCAGTTGTTTTTAATGCAGAAGATAGTGCAGGAATTTCTGTAGTATCCCAATGATCTCTCCAACCTACTACCTTTTTAAGTTCTGTTATTGTTCTACTGTCAAACATATGATATTAAATTAAAAAAGGGGAATGGGAATAAGAACCCACTCCCCCCCATGAAAATGAATGAATTAAGATGATTTATAAGAAATCAAAACCTTTTATTCCTGTGTTAGTAGCTGCTCCTACATATGGTGTAAGAATTGCAACTGAGATACCTAGCTGATAGTGCTTAACAAGTGCTGCTTGATCAATAGCATTTCCTGTAATAGCTGAAACATCAGCACAAGAATCTTTTACCATTAATTCCATTTGTACACCTGGCATCAATTGAGAATCCTCAACTGACCAACGTATACCACTACCTTCAGAAACTGCATTAGCTAAAGCATCAGGAGATACTCTTGATACCATACCTAAAGAGCCTATAGGCATTGCATAACCTGTAGACATTGCTCCTGCAGTAGTTGAAATAGAATTAGAAGAAGAAAACTCATAACCTGCAAATTGATAGCTTTGATTAGTTGAGTTTGCAGCACCTTGTGATACATAGCTATCATAGTAAGAAGGAAGCTGTGCATCTCCAATAACTGCTAAACCAGTTTTAGGGAAGTTATCTGCTCCCATGATTGCTTTCATGTCATTAAAGAAACCTGCTTGACTTCCTGTAGTTACTTGAAGCAAATTGTTAGCTGTGTTATATCTAGCAGCAGCACCTACAAAAGCACTATTAAATGTAGAACCTACAGCACCTGCAATAGTTGATGCCATTTGGCCTTCTAAGTAAGTTGCTAAAGCTATTTCAGCATCTGTATATTGGCGCATGAAGTCTTGTGCTTCTGTTACAATATCAGACTGGTCTGAAAGTCTAGGTATTACTCTAAATCCTGTATGTGCAGTAACAAAAGAAACGCTCATGAGAGCTGCAGTAGCATCTGCATCAGGAAAAGTACAAGTCAAAGCTGAAGCTGTTGCTGCTGTAGTGTTTCTTGAAAATACTGGTAATTGAACAGCAGGTGCTCCCCAAGATGTTTTTAATACATCTACATTTGCACCTGATAAGATAATTGGAGTTCCTTGTGCTGCAAGGCTAATAAATCCAAATTCTTGATGTCTTAAATGCTGTAAGTCTATTTGTGATGGATAAGAACCTTGAGCATTCTGTCTTTTTAAATTTGCTATACTCATTTTTAAAATTAAATATTGTTATTGGCTAAAACTCTTTTAGGTTTTTAACATTATACCTATTAAAAGCTTCCCAATATAATTTATCATAATCTTCACCTTTTGGAATCCCTTTCCTTTGGGCAACCTTATCAAACTCTAATAAGAATTGTTCTTGTGTTTTAAAGCTTGATTCAGTAAGTAGTACTTGACTACCTGTAAAATCTCCTGATGTTGGTGTGTTCCCTGCTGCACCACCTGTTGTAGACTTTTGTAAAATACCTTGTAATTCCTGTTGTAAGATAGAATCTAAAGAAGCATTTAAAATGCCATCTTTGTATGGACTGCCATCTGATTTGCACCATATAATTTTACCATCTTCTTCCTTACTATTAGAAATTAAAGATTGTGTTTTCATTTGTATTATGTCATTAATAATGCTATCATCTAATCCCTTATTAAATTCTAATTTATTAACAACATTTTGAATTTCACCTTTTCTAAATAATGTTCTTTCTCTATTTTGTAACTGCTCTATCAATCCTTCTTTATCATTCAATTGCTGTTGTGCAGTTTTTGTCAACTCTGCTTTTTCTTTTTTATACCTTGCCTTTAATTCTTCCAATTTTTTTAACGTTTCATCAGGCTTTGAGTTGCTTTTGAAGGTATTTAATTTTTCTCTTAATTCTTTATTTTGCTCTGCAATCATCTTTGCCCATTCAGATGTTTTAACTCCTGCAGGTTTTTCTAATCCTGATTCAGCTAATGCATTATCAACAAAGTCATATATTTTTTTATGCTCACTAGAAATATTCTCATCAAAATAATTCTGTGCTATTGTCTTAGCATAATTCTGACCTAATTCAGTACCTTTTAATATATCTAATACTTTTGCTTGAAAATTAGGATCATTGCTTAAATTGTCTTTGAAATCTTGTTCCATAACGTCACTATTATAGGTTTATAAATTTATTTTTTAGTTTTAGTAGTAGCTTTTTTTACTTCAACTTTCATAGGATCATGCAACATAATCATGCTGTTAAAGTTTCCAAAATATCCTGCTTTTTTGTTTTCTTCAGAAACTGAATGCCAATGAGCAGAAGTTAAAGTTATAATTTTAAATTCAGCATTTTGTGTAAATCCTGTTCCTTGTGTTAACAATACAGAAATAAAATTATATCCTGTCTTACAAGTTTCATTTATTTCTGTAGGAACTTTTGCATTAGGGAATTGCTTAATCAGTGCTTGAACTTCCTTGCTGTTGCTCAAGTTCCCCTTTATCATTTTTGGTTTCATTTTTCACATAAGTTTTAAATGTGTTATAAATAATTTCTATTTTCTGTTCAAAAGAAAGGTCTGTAGCAAAATCTACCAAACCACCATTTTCTCTTTCAAACTTACTTACAAATTTAGTAAAATTTGCTTTAATATATAAATCATCTAATACCATTACACCCTTTTCTAATTTTTTATAGCATTCTTCAAGGGTATTATAAGGAGCAGGATTTAAATTATTTTCAATCATTAACTTTCTTACAGTAGCAGGATCACCTTTGTATTTTGTTTCTATTAGTAGTTTATAGATTTGGTCAATTTCACTTTCAGGAAGTCCTGCTGTTTTTGCCCCTACAAACAATTCTTGTATCTGTGATTCAGTTAATAAGAACCATTCTGTACCATAGTTTGCATGACAATAAACTTCTACATCTAAAGCAAGTTTTAAAGCTGTTTTTACTAACCATTTATGCAATCTATTACATATTCCTGCTAATTTTAATAAAGGTTTTTTTCTATCCTCCATTAGGCTTCTTACTTGGTCAGCATTAACAGCTTCTTTGTTCATTACATCATTAAAGCCTGTGATAGTTACTTTTATGAAGTTTTCTCTTTTGTTCTGTTTTTCTTGTTCAAATTCTAAATTTTGTGTAGGAGGAGAAATAAACTTAAAATATCCTGATGCATCATTTTCATCATTATCTATTCTTGGATTAATTTTTATAGATGTTCCTGCTCCTGCAAATTTATTTGCTGTACAAGTAGTGCAGTCTGTAGGTGTAGACATTTCTCCATTCTCCAAAGGATATTGCACTTTCCCATTAGTACAGTATTCATTTTCACAAACTGCTGCAGCATATTCTATAACAGGGAATACTCCATAATGCTCTGCATAATAACTATAAGCATGGAATTGTTGCCATTCAGACATTGAACCTAGTACAGAAGATAATGGAGCATATCTTTTAATATCATCCTTAGTATTTAAAGATTCATCTATAAACCATCTAGCAGGACAATATTTTAAATTATGAGGAGATTCTAAAACTAAAGAATAAGCATTATTCCTAACTTCTACTACTCTATAAAATTCATCATCATAAAAAGCAATCTTCTTATATTCTCCTAACTCATCAACACCTTTTGAATGCTCAAAAATAACATATTTGAAATGCTTTTTGTCTTTTGTTAGTTCATAGCCTATTAGCTTTTCAGTAGTAACAGTTACAAAATAAGGCTTTCCTTTTTGATCTTTATCTACTACTATAATTGTTTGTGGCTTACATTTAAAAACCTTAGAACCTACCTTTTCAATGTATTCTCTAGGGTTTAAATCCAACAAAAGAGCAGAACCTGATTGCTCTGCTCTCTTATTTGGATATTGTACATTGAAGTTGGCATTTCTGCCATTAAAAACTCTGTTTAAATCTCCTAAAATATCATCAGCTATGGATACAATAGCTAAAGGGTAACTGAAAAAATTCAGTACCCTGTTGTATTTTTCAGGTGTAACACTATTCCTGATTGCTAATTTAATCTCAGACCATCCTATCTCCTGTTCAAGTTCAGTAAAAAACATAGGTTCAGACATTACCTTTAACCTACTTTCATAGGATTTCATTTGGTAAATCTTATCATTTTTCTTCTCCTGAATTAGTTTTATTACTTGGCTTTCTCTTAATAACATTGTCTTTGAATATAAATTTTTTAGAAATCAGTTGCCAGTCTTCCCTTCCTAATTTAGCCTGATATTGTAAGATTCTTTGTGCATGATCAAGTTCATAAGAACATTCTATGCCATCTTTAGTTTTTAGTTTTACTTCTTGTTTTGCCATGATTATATGGTTAGTGCATTAAAATTACTTGGAGTAATTGCATGTTTAGTTTCATCATAATCAAAAGGCAATTGGAATGTAAGAGTATTATTATCTCTTGTTCCAAAACCATTATTATTCATTGATCCTAAAACTACATTTTGACAATCAAAGCCTGTAAATAAATCACCTACTTTTTGCCCCCAAATTTTTCCTTCTTGTGAAATCATATAAACTTCTAAATCTGAACCTTCACATGCTAACTTTCTTAAAGCAAGAATCTGTGCACCTGTTAAAGAATCAAATCTAGCATTTCCAGTAGATGGATTAATTCCATTAACTAATTGTTCTCCTGAAAGAGTAGAGTTATCTCCTCCTCCTTGTGTAATTGTATCTCCTGCAGCAATTGTACTATCTCCACCAATTAAAGGAGTAGCAACAACATGAGAAGATTCATTTGCATTACCACTTGTTAAAGCAAATAATGCTGTCCAACCTGCTGCAACTGAAGGTGCATTAGTTCCTATAACTGCATTTGGATAATTGTTTGTTCCAGGACTTGCACTTTGTATATCCCATTTAAGCTGATACTTTCTAACAAACCAATATCTTTGTATCTGCCCTAAATTTTCAGGACATGTAGATGCAGGTATGTCAGTTAGTATACTGTCTTTAGGACAGCAGTCTAATAAAAAAGAATTTAATAAATTCATTTATCTAAATTTTAAAATGTATGTGTAGTTGATACTGTAGTGATAGTAGTCCCTGAACTATCCTTAAAAGTATATAAAAGGTCATAAGCATGACCTGATGGACTAGATGCAAAATCTATCCATAATTTTGAATACACAGATTTCCCTCCTATGCATCCCAATGATGTTAATGTTACAGGAGATACAGCTAAAGCAGGTGCTCCTCCTCCAGGAGTAAAAGCTAAATCTATTGTAAACACATCACAACTTACAGTACTTGAAAGTTCTAATCTTGCTTCCTTCTCAAAAGTTGAAGAACCTATTCTGTCATTGAATACCTTAGTCATAAGACCAATAACAGGAGTATCAGTTCCACAACAATTTGATTGTGGTGCAGGATTAATATATTCTCTTATAACATTCAAAACTGTGATTTCTGCTGCAGTAAGACTTGCTTGGTCTATTTCTAAATTATACAACACAGATAAGAATTGTTTAAATCCTTCTGTGCTGAAAGTTTGAGGTTGACCTGAATCAAGTGCTGTTTTTGCAGCAGTTATAGTAAAAGGTGAAACTGTTGCAAGTTGCCTAAGACTCTGTAAACATAAAGCTGAATAGCTTTCAAGTCCTTGTGCAAATTGACTAGTTTTTAATACAAATGCCATATAAGTTTTTATTATTTGGTGTAAGATACCAAATTATTTTTATTTTTTCTAATTCCCTGCTCACCATATCTCAAAGCATCCCATATATGATTGAATGCATCTATAGGTTTATTTGTTATTCTTCCATCTCTTTTGTTTATTGTCCATACGTATTTTTGCTGTTCTTGTTTCCATAATTCATTAGAAACTAATTTTAATTTACCATAGGACTTCAAACTATCTATACCATTTCTTATACTATCACTTCCTTTTTTACAAGGTTTTACTCTGTAATTTAGGTTTTTTAATTCTTTTATAGATTTTGGTTCAGCACTATCTGCCATAATTAGAGCACCAGTTTTCAAACCCTTTTTTATTCCTAATTTATCAAATTCTTTTGCTATGTCTTGATTAGTTAACCCTGTTTTATATAACAACAATTCTGCATATAATACTCCTTCACTTAATACAATTTTAACCAATGTAGTAGGATCATTAGTATAGCCAAAGTCCATACCATAAGCTACTCTTTTAATATTTTCTTTTGGTAGTTCTGCAATCCATTCTACATTAGGGAACACTATGCCTTCAATTTGTCCTGTTAACCCTAATCCATATACCCTCCATTTGTTTTTATCTATTGTTTTAAGTGCTTCAATCTTTTCTCTGATAGATTCCTTTAAAAAAGGATTATGCTTGTAATTTGATATAAATAAAACACTATCATGTCTGCCTATTAGCTTATCATGACACCAAAATGGTGCAGTAGGATTATAGTCTAAGAATACTTGTTTAGAAGTTCTAATTTGCAATTGGTCAAAGATTTTATAAGGAATACCATTTGCTTCATTTACAAAAAGATAATTCCTTTTCCCTGACTTAGCATCCTGCTCATTATCAAAACTCTTAAATTCCATTATGCTTCCATTGAACAAATGATAAACCCTTTCAGATTTATTTACTTGGACAATCATATTCCTGAAAAAAAGACTTGAATTTAATATAGTTTCAAAATCCCTTATTGCTCCTACTTTTAAATTGGGTATATCTTGACCTACAACAGTTATAATTTGATTAGGCTTTTCTGCAGCTTTACAGATCAAAACTTGTAAGATAGAATAAGTCTTACCTGATGAAGTTCCTCCCTGATTTATAACTATTTCTTTTTCAGTTTTAAAATTCCATTCAAATATAGGAGATATTTCAAAAGGGTTTTTAATCATCTATAAAGTCTGCTTCTGTTAATATTGGCTTTATGTCTGTAGAAGTAAATTCTACTTTTATATTTTGTCCTATGTTCTCCTGTGTAATTTCTTTCTTATCACTTTGTCCTAATCTGTTTTTACCTAACCAAATAAGCATTGCTCTATCTCCTTTTAATGCAATATCAAACTGCTTCTGTATAAGTAAATTATTTCCTTTTTCCTTTTTTGTTTGCAAATACTCACTTATTTCACATTTATTATCTTCTTTACATCTTTTGAAAAGTGTATTGTAATGAATACCAATTGCAGCAGCAATCTGTTGACCATTGCAACCTGCTACTGCCATGTTTTCAATTTTCTTCCAGTCTATATTTACTTTTTTTCTTCCCATAAAATAATATTTAAAATATTTTGTTTTTGTTTAAAGATACTATATCTTTAATGTGGTTGTTTACAAAACGCTTGTTTACATAGGTTGTACTTTAGTCTGTAGTGCAACCTATTTTTTGTCTATTGTTTTTCTTCCCATAATTAAAAATCTTTGTAAGGTATTTCAATGTACTGCTTATTATTATCAGGATATTTTTTTATTTCATAATTATTAGCAGTGATCAATTCTAACAACTTATCAAATGTTACCTGTTTAAAATTATTTTTATTAGCATATTGTATATAAAACAATAACTTTGATTCATTAAAAGTTTCATTCCAATACTTATAAGTTTCAATATCTAGTAATTTCAATCTTAAAAAGTCAAAGGATGATAGTTTAACTTCTATAAACCACATCTTTTTTTTATATCCTTTTTTTTGCCAAAATAAAATAAAGTCAGGCATTGATTTTAATTTATTAGGCACACAATGATAGAATAATTCTGTAATTATAGCAGTTTTTGATCCTAATATAGATTCAATACCAAAGGGTATAATGTGACACCCTTCCATATTATTATAAAATTCAAAAGCTAAATCTTCTGCTTTTTGTCCTGATTTTTTTCTTTTCTTGTAGCTAGAGTTATAAGTCATTTGTTAGTGTTTTTTTGTTGTTTTGTATTTAAAATATAATCTATAGATTTCTCAATTTCTTTTTTTTCTTCTTCTGTTAAGTCTTTTAGTAAAATATAAGTTAAAAGTTTTTTATACTCCTCCATGTTGCAATTCATTTTCAATTCCATATTTAAATAATAAAAAAAGGAAGTAAGTTGCCCTACTCCCTTCATATATACAAACAACAAAGGGAATCACCCCTTTTTCTTATATTCCTATTTTTAGTTTAAACTCCATATAATCATGTTGAAGATACACCTTTTGAGTTAATGAATGCATTCTTCCTGCTTGATATATTAATTGTTCATTATAATTAAATGCTTTAGCCTCTAAATCAAAAAAAGCATTAATACTATTTATATATTGTTGTTCAGTTTTAAAATAGTCTAATATTAAAAAGTCTATTAGTGCTTCATCCATGAATAAAATATCTGTAAGCAATGCTATTTGCTTATTGGTCTTTTTCTTATACCATCTGCAATTTAAGACTTTTTTTACTTTTTTTGCTAACTTATATGCTTTTTTAAAGAATCTTTTTTTGTCTTTATTCATCATTTATGCTGTCCTATTATTAATATATCTATCTCTTTTAGTGTTATTATCTGTCTTTGTTTAGCATCAAAAATCCATACACCACTAAAACCAAAATTTTCTATTTGATCTAATAAGTCTGCTGTTAAAAAAATGTCTTTGCTTGAATATATATCTGTAATTTTTTCTATAAAATCAGGTTCTGTTAATCCTCCAGTTTTATGATAAGGATATAATTCTTTTTTGTCAGGTATATATACATTACAAATTTGTTCAGCTACTAAAGGATCATGTATTGGTTCATCAATAATCCCCATGTATGTGATATTTTTCTTTTTTTGCTTTTTATCCAATTGAATGTCCACTACTGCATGAATTAATTCCTGGAATAAAATCATCATTGGAGGAATTGTTATCTTTGCACCTACAGGAATCTTCTGCTGTGAATTTATATAAATTAACATTGTTTTTTTTCATAGTTAATAATAGTTTCTTCCTTCACTATAAGGATTTTTAATATTAGCATATACAACAGCTTTTGTTGCTGTCAAATCTTCAACATTAGATATTTGTTTTTTTATATCTTTTAAAGCCTGTTTTAAAACTTTATTTTCAAATTGAAGTCTTATTATTTTTTGTTTATCTGTCATAATAAAAAAAAGAAGGAGACAAAATCTCCTTCTGTAGTAAGGTTTTAAAATGGAAGTGAATCTTCTGTGCTATGGGTATCAGAAGGCTCTAAATCCACTTCTAAATTTTCTGTTCTCCATACATCAAGAGAAACAAAGTAATGAGTTTCTTTTTTATCATTAACCCATTCCCTACCACGTATATTAAAAGAAAACACCATGCTTGTGCCTATTGGAATTTCTTCCATCAAAGTAACTTTATCTTTTGTTACTTGCATTTTAACTTTTTGAGGATATTTATCTTCAGTTTCTATTACAAATTCTAAAACCTGATAGCCTGATTCAAATACTTTTTTATCAAATTTCTTGATAATTTTCCCTTTAATTTTTAGTTCATCCATTTTTTCATTCTTTTTTTAAAGTTGTAATATAATAAAAATAAGTAGCTTATATAACCTTTTCCCCTTGTTTATTTTGAAAATTTTCTACTGCTCTTTTACATATCTTAAGAAATTCTTCTTCTATAAAATCACATTGACATGGTGGAATTATTGCAGAAGATGAAAGGAGTTGAGCCATTAGTGCTACATTTTCTATAGCACTATCTTCACTTTGTTGTATGGCTTTTCTTGAAATCCTTGCATCATTTCCCATTTGCACTAATTGATTTTTAACAAATCTTAATTTGGTTTTTAATTGGTGTTTTATAGTTCCTCTAATAATAGGAGAATCTATAAGTTGAATGTATGCATATTCCTGCAGGAGTAAAGAGCAGTATATAAGTTTCTTGTTGATGTAATCTTCATTAGCTTGATTTGGTTTCATGTTGTTTGTTTTTATAGTAAAGAAATTAAAAGTGCTGTAGTTAGTGCTATTGTTAATGCTCCTCCACCTATTAGAGTAATTCTATTAATAGTTTTTTGTTTTCTATTTTTCTTTAATAACTCCTGAAGGTGCTTATCATTAAAATTCAATGTTTCTTGATATTTTATTTCAATGGATTCAAATTTGCTTATTTGTATTTTATTATTTTTTAATAACTGGCTTTGATACTCTATAACTTGGCTTTGTGTTTTGTTCAAACTTAAGCAGGTATTATATCTGCTTTTATAAAATGGTTGTAATTCTTTTAGAGCACTAAAAGAATCTAATTTAGTTGCTACATTTTCAAGTATAGACCTTTCTAAACACAATGTGCTACTTTGACAATCTGCTGATAAGGTACTGGTCAGAAGAATCAGTATAATTGTAAGTCTGAATATTGTTTTTGATAGAATTAATTTTTTCATTTATCACATTTAGCTTTATCTGTTCTTTAGGTATTTTGATTTTTAAAGTATCTAATTTTAATGCTATTATTTTACTTTGCTCTTGCAATTGCTCCAATTGTTTTTGAAGCTGTTGTATAATCTGCTCATTCTGTTGTCTTATTTTGTCATAATTAACTTCATTTTCTTTTTTAGGGTATAACACCAACCAAACAAAAAGAATTAAAATAAGGGTAGATTGTGCAATTAATACATAGTTAATCATCTTCATTGTATATGGATTTTATTATAAGCATTTTTGAATAAACAATAACAGCTTTTGAATTGAAATCATTGTCCTGCTTTCCTTCAGAAATTTTCTTGATTAGATTTCTTAGATTTTTTTTGTTTCTATCTGTTAAACTTGCTTTACAATATTCATTTTTTATGATCCTTTCAGTTTTGGCTTTAGCTTCTTCCCATATACATTTTTTTTCATTTTCAGTAAAATGTATAATATTAGCATCAATCAAAATTTTTGCCCAAAAAGACTGCACATCATCAAATTCAGGTAATACTCCTAATTCTTCAAAAGATTGCTTTAATACCCTGTATTTTTCAATAATTTGCTCTTTTGTCCTTTGGTTTTTTTCTTCAGCTTGTTGCTGTTGCTCTTTAGCTTGATCCTTCTCCTTCTCTTTTTCATAAGTTAAAATAATTTTATTTCTAAAAGTTAAATAGTTAGTTAATAATTTCCCTAAAAAGTTTACTGAAAATTTCCCATAATAAGTTTCTAGGTTTATATTAAATTTCCCTGCTGCTGCTAATTGAAAGATTAACTCCAGTTCACATTGTCCAAGCTGTGGAAACATATCTATAATAAATTTAGCACAACTTCTTAAAGTGTTTTTATCATCTTCACTTGGAGGATTTTGGAATTTTGCTCCTGTGTATGTATTGGCTAAAAATAAAATACTTAAACAAAGTTTATTGAATTGCTGTTGTATCTGTTGCTCATTATTAGATTTTAATACACTTCTAAAATTGGCATTCTTCCCCTGCACAATGGTCTGAATTTCCTTTGTTCTGCATTGTGTCTGCATAGAGCATCTTTGCATAATTTTCATAGATGCTTCCTTTGTCATTAGTTGATTGTTCATGTTGTTTGTTGTTTTTAGCATAAGACTTGACAAAAATACCTTTATACTCATTTTCTATTGATTGGTATATAGCACCAATTACTATATCAGTTCCATATTTTTCACAATCCCTTGCTAGTGATCTTAATTTAGTTTCTACTCCTTTTTTAGTTTTTAAAGGCTTTTTTAATTCTTTTCTCATTTCTACAAATTCAAAAAACACCTTTTTCAATTTAACATTTTTTTGGAATATATCAGGAAAAGTGCAAAGATGAATATCAAATTGTTTTTTTCCTTTTTTATTATTTTTATTAATATTATTATATAATACTTTAGTATTATTAATATTATC
>TARA_R100001443_G_scaffold19178_1_pt1 | contig 11778 bp, 4 predicted proteins | sample TARA_R100001443 | Tara Oceans TARA_R100001443 (sample SAMEA2622142) | marine metagenome | biome: marine biome (ENVO:00000447); feature: deep chlorophyll maximum layer (ENVO:xxxxxxxx); material: "saline water (ENVO:00002010), including plankton (ENVO:xxxxxxxx)" | depth 50 m
TATGATAAGACTCTTTAATCAAACAAGTGGAGCGCAAGTGTATACTGCTACTAGAAGAGGTAACGCAGTTCTTAAAGCAGAAACACAGTATGCTACCGGAGACACTTTACCACAATATATCACTAACGAAAATGAAGATATGCCTTGGTATGATAGACCTAGTTATGTTACGCAAAGTTCATATTCAAAAGATGCTTATCCTCTTATAGGGTTTGCTCATACGCAATCTACTGCAAATGATAATGCAACCGATACTGCTTCATTAGGAGCAAAACTTAGACAAACATCGCATAACTCACACGGAGATAAAGGTTGGGTGATGCTAAAGAGAGAAAATAAAATTCAAGACGGTTGTTTTATGAATAATCTAACTGCTTCTACTTGGGATGTAGGTGTGCCTTATTCTTTATCTTCAGGTACTCCAAACAACCAAAACGGTTCTTCTTCTTGGTTTGACACTAATGCATATTTTAATCAAGGTGGTTTCTATGGACAGTATGGAAATGATGGTATGATTGATTATCAAAGACCTCAAATGCTATTAAATTGGGATAGACTTGCTCCCGGAGGTGGATGGGCATATGGAAATAGTGATGGAACTGTGGTTAATAATTCACTAAGACAAACCTTTACTTTAGAGAGTGGAAAAAAATATTGGTTTCAATATTCTTTTCAATGGTGTATAAGAAATGCATATGGAGACCATCAAAAGCAACAATGGGTATATATAAAACTTACAGAGCCAAACGGAGCATATAATAACGGAAGTAATCAAGATTGGAGTGCTAAAAACAATACAAACGGTGTTCATTTTAAAGAATTTAATAGACATACACGTCATACTCAGAGTGGAACTAATGTTCCTGAAACATATGAAAAAGGATGGTACAATCATTCAGAAATATTTACTGCAACAGGAGGAGATTACACTTTCAATATGTGGTTGCATTGTGATATTACTTATGCTTTTGCAAGTTTTGGGCATCAAAACGGTTGCGTAAGGCTAAAAGATGTTGCTATTTTTGAAGTAGACGAAAGAGCAAATTATTATGCAGGAAATAAAGTAATAATACCAAGAACATTCACTAATTCAGACCCTGATGTTCCGGCTAACCCCCTTATATCTGATAATGATTATCAAGGTGGAAATGTTTTTGTTGGAGAAACAAAATTACCAATAGTGACTAATGTTAACTCATTATTTGAGTTAGAAGATATTATCCCTGCAAGTTTAGAGGGTACTACTCCTGAAGTTTTAATTACAAAAGGACTTAATTCAACAAAGACAAATGAGAATGGAAGAGAGGTTGTTAATTTAGAATTTAATGACATAGGATATTCCTCTGTGTTAAAACACCAAACACACGAAACGCCTATTAATGTTAAATATCAGTTTTCTCAATATATTGAAGGAAGGATGTTTGTGGCAAATTGTAGGTATACAAACGAGCAATATGACGATGTCGAGCAAGACTCAAACCTAGTTTTGTTTTCAGAATTAAATCAACCTAATGTAATTCCTGTGACTAATTATATAAAATGTCAAGATAATCAAGGTGGAAATATTACAGGGTTAGGTGAGTTAATGGGTAATTTAGTTGTGTTTCTAGAAGATAGTATATGGAGAATAAATATACCATCCACAGACCCACAGGCTTGGAGTTTAATAGAATCTAGCAAAGAATTAGGTTGCACTTCTGCATCAAGTATTATGGGTTATGAGGATGGATTGTTTTTTGCAAACAAAGAAGGTATTTGGGGATTAAGTCAAAACTTTATGCCAAAAGAAATTAGTAAACTTTGGAGAGAGCATTATCAAGAAAACTATGACGATAACACCGTTATCCATTACTGCCCTAAATCACATATGTTGTATGTTAATCAAAACAACCCATATGAAACTTGGGTTTTAGATATTAATAACGAGAATCAGTCTACCTCTTGGATAAAGTTAGTTGAAAAGGGAGGGGGAACTGAGATGTCGGGTTATTCAGGCTTTATGAATGACGAAACATCTAAGCCTTTCTTTTTTGAAAACAGAAATAATGCCTGTGTTATAGGAGAGTTAGAGCCAAGAGAAGGAAATCATAAATCAGGGATGACAAAAAAAACAGGTTGGATACGCTTAGGTGATTTAGATAAAAAGAATATGGTAAGGCGTGTAAATTTAAGATATAAAAACAAATATTCAGGCACAGGTGTTGCTCCTGATTTAAATATATATGTAGATGGTAGTGAGAGTGCTATTTATACTAAAAATGGAGATGATTTATTTATAGATAAAACAGGAAATGAAGCAGTTGCTTCTTTGAGGTGTGGAGTTAGGTGTAAATATTTTAGTATTGAATTTTCTCAAAAAGCAACGGAAGATTTAATAAGTGAAACTAAAGACTTATTTGAAATACTTTCTTGGGAAGTGGAGTGGGAATAATATGGCTTTTATAAAAACAGAAAAGGATGTAGAAAAAGATAAAAAAGTAACGGGCAAGGGTGTTGATTATATTGCGAAAGAACTTGACAACATTAGAGCAGATTATAGTAAAAAACTTAAACGTGTAAACCGAGTTTTAGGTTTAGAGGATAATGAAGATGCTAATTTATCTCAAACAGATATTAGTTTAAATGAAAATATAAACAACATTAGTAATAACCTTACAAATCAACTTGGGGGTCAGACTATAGAGTCTTATAGTACGGGGGCAGTTTCTATGTTTACTTGGAGTTCAAGTTCTAATGCTAGTCATACATTAGTAAGTTCTTCTCCATTTATACTAACAACAGGTTGTGTTATTATAAATATGTGGTGGAAAATTAGTTCAACGTGGATTCTAATGACTCCAACAATGGAGTTAGCGACTAGTTATGGAATGAATCTTAATATAACCAATACTCAGGTAAAATTATATTATCGAGCGAGAAACTCGCATATGGCAGTAAGAGTAGGTAACACCACAAAGCAGTTAGACAATGACGCAACACATTATATGGTTAACATAATAAAGATAACTTAGGAGAAATTATGAATTGGAAGCAATTAGTAGATAGATGTGGTTTGTTTGTTGACGCAAACAGTAGACTGCTTTTAAACCTACTTTATGAAGCAGAAGAAGAATTAACAAAAGAATGCCTCATATATGAAGATGAATTTACAAAAACACTAGCGTCTGAATCGTCTTATGTATATTTGCCTGATATTGATTCTGAAGACACTAGTTTAAATGGCTCTTCTTTTGTTGCTCCAATACAAGTAATTGTTAACGGAAACAAAATAAAAGCTATGCACGAAGATGAGTTTTATTATCAGAATGACGGTAGTCTACATAAAGGCTCACCATCAGGATACTCTATAAAGAATAAAACAATAAATTTTTCACACATTTTAAAAGCATCGGATGTTGTAAAAGTGTTATATTATGGTATGGTAAGAGACCATACAGATATTAGTCCTAAAATACCAACTATTTATCATAGAGAGTTGTGTAACTATGCTTGTTATATGTCTCAAATAAAAGATAGTCCTGATGTTGCTTCTGTGTTTGCAAATTTATGGGTACAAAGTTTAGAGAAAGTTAAAAATTCTGAAGGCAATAGAGATATGGTATATAGTGTAAGGGAGGAAATTTAATATGTGGTGGTTAAAACCGGTAATAAGTGGTGCAATAGGAATGATTGGTGCAAACCAACAAAAAGCACCTCCTAAATATAAAAGAACAGAAGCAGAGCAAAGTATGGTAAATTCTCTTCAAGATAAAATGAGAGACGGGTTTGATGTTGATGCGAGAGTAAGACAACAAACAAGACCATTATTTGATGCATCTCAACACTCTAAAGACCAAGCAATGGGAAGAGCAATAAGTTCAGGAATGCAAAATTCTATTATAACAGATGAGTTGATGCGTAAGGTAGATAGAAATACTCAAGAAAGAGTCACATCTATATCAGAGCAAATTGCTATCCAAAATCAACAATATAAAGACCAAGCAGAAGGCAATTTAAATAACTTTATTATGAATGAAGGAAACGCTCAAAGACAATCAGATGCGCAACAAACTCAATTTCAGAATCAAAAAAGACAAGCGCAATGGGGTGCATTTGGAGATATGGTTGGAGGTTTAGTAGACGCATCTCCTATAGGTGGAGCGTATAATCAGGCAATGCAAAGCAATGAAGCATCGCCTATGGCTACAAATTCTGCGCAAAGAAAAGTACAGATAATGCAACAGATGTCACAATTAGACCCAAGTGACGCTATGTACATACAGTTAAACAAAGAACTTAAACTTATTGAGATAAATAGCTAGGAGATTAGATGACGCAACCTATATTAAGTAACAACTTAGATACAATAGAATATTCAGAGGATTGGTTGGATGATTTTGAACCTTATATTTATGAAGATTATGATTTTAGACAGGAAGATAGAAATGGGTTTATAGTTCAAATTCCTAATTTTAAAACATATGAAAAAAGAGAGTTTGAAAATTATCTAAGTGGTAAAATTCCGGGATATGCAGTTCAAGATTCTTCTTCTGTTTGGTTTAGTATGAGTCCTGTTGAAAAAGACCAAATGTGGCTTGATGAATATGACCTTTTTAAGAAGACATATGTTGATAAAAATAGTCCTGCAAACATTTGGAGCAAACAAGCAGGAAATTTCTTAGCGTTTGGTATGAAAAAAGATGGTAGTGGATACGAAAAATTAGGAAATCCTTCAAGCAACGCAGGGGCATTGGTTTCTAGAATAGATAAAAAATACAAAGAAAGATTGAAAGTAAAAGACCCTGTATCAGGAATAACATTTGACAATCAAGACCAATTTGACAAATATAAGGCAGAAGAAGAAGAAAAACTTACTATTAAAAGGTATGGAGATTATGCAGATACTTACCTTAAATTCTATAAAGACGGTCAAATAAAAGACCAAGAGTTTGGAAATGCGCTTGAAACAAAAAGGAAATGGCTAGATAAATACATTCAAAACAATAGACCTGATAACCCTTATGGAAATCCTGTAGGCACTCCTACTGAGCAAGAGCAAAATATCAAGCAATTTAAAGAATTAAAAGTAATCGAATTATTAGAGTATCCTGAAAGAATAGGCTCTTTAATTAATTGGACTTTTGGTAACGAAGAAAACGCAAACCCTTTAGAAGATGGCTATCCAATGACAGTCCATCATCCTGTTAAAACAGAAATTCTAGAACTTGTATTAGATGAAATGGTTAAGCATAATAAAGATAGAAACCCTAATGTTAAGGCTATAATAGATAAAGGAAGAGAGTATTTAAAAAAGAATAGCAATCCTACTACTCAAAAAATACAACAAAAATTAGACGATGCAAAAAATGAATCTGAGGACAGTAATGTGATTGATTTTGTTTTTAAGGATTTACTACCAACAATAATGACAGGCGAATACCAAGGTGGAAACAGAGAAGCTAGAAATAGGGTTTGGTATGGAGCAAAAGAAGTTATACAAACATTAACGCATAACAAAAAAGGCAATAGAATGCAATATAGTGTTAATGGTAGGAAAACAAATGAAGTAAGACAGGCTATTGATAGCAATCAAGAATGGCTTGAGGCTATAATAAGCAACCCTTATGCATATCAAAATAACTTTCACGCTTATGCCTATAAAGATTTAATTATGTTGCCTTTATTTGGAGACCTTGTCGAAGAATATAAACAAGAAAAAAATATCCATAAACAGGGTTATGTGCCATCTGATTTTATGCTATGGCTTTACCAACATCCTGATAAAAAATATTCAAGTACTGAAGATGATAATTTTTATTCGTACTATGAATTGTTGAAAATAGGATGGAATAAAAACTCTGATGAAATTTTTGATGAAATGTTAAATAGAGTTATGAAAGTTGATGTCGATGAACTAGGTCAGTATGGAACAACAAAGACAGTTGTTTCTGAATATGATACATATAAGAGACGAAGAATACATCCGTCAAAAACTAAGCCGGATTATCACGGAGCAGATTTATGGGAGCAGATGATACACGAAAACCCTGCTTTACTTATTTCTATGTTACAACAATCAAAAAAAACAAGAGGAGACAATTTTTTTCCTTCTGACAGGAATCAAGGAACTTGGAATCAGAATATGGAAAATTTAGTGATAAGAGAATTAAGAGAGGCTTTTGGTTCGTATGATGATAACGGTGAATTTATAGATTGGTACAACTTAAAACCATATGAATTTCCTACTCCCGGAGACATAAAAGAATCTTATGTGGATTCTTTATATTTTAATAATCCTAATTATAAATAATGAAAGACTATTCCCACCTATCAAAAGAAGAAGCATTTAGATTGGCTCGTAAAGAACTTGGAGTAAAGAGACAATTTAAATACCAAGGAGTTGTTTATTCAACAAATACTTTAGATGATGAAAATAGTAAATTTTACAATCTAATTCCAAACGATGAGTTTAAATATATGATAGACCATAACAAAGGTCAAGTGTTTAGATGGATGGATAATGATTGGCAACAAACCAAGCTATTAGATAACAAATTAATTCCTATCAATGAAGTAGATGGTTTTTTGCATCAAAAGAAAAGAGCAAAAGTTCCAATTAAATTCGATAACACTAAAGTAACTATAGATGATATATTAGAAGGCATAGCATCTACTCCATCCTTACACTCTGTATACCCCGATGTAATAGAGGCTTTAAAACAAAATGATAAAAGAAATGCTTGGAAGTTTTTATTAGCACACGATGGTTCATATGAGCAATTAACAAGTGGCGACATTTCTGACCCTGAAAGAGAGATAATTGAAAGAGGCTTATCTTTAGATAAAAATCAAAACCCAATGTATGATTCTATAAATCCTTTTATGTGGAATGGTCAGGTTGATATGGAGGAATTTGGTGAGTATACCTTATCAGAAAAAAATTATACTCCTATAGATAAAATACCTGACAGAGAAGGAGGTGTTTATTATTTAATTCAAATGGAGGATAATACAGAAGACCCCAATGAACCACAAATAAATTTTGATGCAGTAGAAAATAAAGAAATATTAGACCTTATGTTATCAATGCCAAATAATTTAATTGATGCACAGGCAATGGGTTTAGGTGATAAGTGGAATAAAGTTCAAGAATATTATGAGCAAGGCTATAGATTGTTGCACGAAAGTGGTGAGATTAAAAAAGGTTTTAAAGAAGAGGCTATGTGGAATGATATTTTTACTGTTGACAATACACGTAAAAAATGGGATATGAATGATGCCTTTTATGAAGATTGGCACGATGGGGGTTGGGCAGAATTGCTTCCTTGGGTTGGAGGTTATGTTCAAGTAGCAGGTTTAATGAACATATATGAATCTGCACAAAAAGTTGCAACTGCAGAAGAAACAGGCAATTGGGATGATGTTACAGAAGACGACCTTTTGCTCCTTAAACAACACTATGAAAAATCGTTAAGAGATTATACTTGGGGCGCTTTAGTATATGATGGCGCAGTACATATTCCCGGATTTGCAATAGAACTAGCTACAACAAGGGGAATGACACGTTGGGGCGTGGAATTGACTGAACAGGGCATTAAAAAAGGTTTAAAGTGGTTATCTACAAAAGCAGGAAGAGAATTATTTGAGAGTAAGTTAGCTAGTATGGGTACAAAACTTACTTCACACTTAGCAGTTAACTCTGTAACTAGAGTTATGAATCCGGTGGGGATGTTAGGAAGAACTTGGGCAGGAGCAGTTGAGAGACAAATTCCCCTTATAGCAGTAGGAGAAAACAATCACGGTGACTTACAGGCTATGATATTGCAAGAAGGAATGGGCATATCCGAGGCTTGGGGGTGGTCGTTTTTAGATACTCATATAGAGGTTATGTCTGAACAGTTTGGTGATTGGGTTATGGGTATAAGTCCTCAAGCAAAAGAAGTTATGGGTAGACTTGCATTTACTCAATTATTTCAAAAGATGAATCCAAACCTATCTACAAAAGAAATGCAAAAAGTAATGTCAAGATTTGGTTTTCACGGTGTTGGAATGGAAATGGTTGAGGAGGAAGTTGGTCGTGGGGTGAGAGGAATAATCCACACTTTTAATGATGGCGATAAATCCTTTGAATATAAACTTCCAACTTGGAAAGAATTAAGCGCACAGTTTACATCTTTTTTACTGAACCCAATGGCAGGTGGTATTACAGGTTATAATTATTTAGCTAATTATCAAAATGTAAAGATAGCATCAAGGGTTAAGGAGTTCTCTAAAAGAGGAAGTAAATATTATCAAAAAGGTTTTAATAAAAGAACCTCCGTTAAAGAAGTTAATAAAGCTATTAAAAATGGAACTATTGATGTTAACACGGGAAACTATATAAAATACCTATTACACGCAAATAAAGATTTTGATTCCACTTCATTAATAGAAGTTTTTAAACAGGGTGAGTTTAAATTTAGAGAAGACTATATAAAAAAACTAATGGATGAAGGTGGAATAAGTTATGCAAGTGCAGAGGAAAAATGGAAAGAGTTTTTAAAAGGCGAGGGAGTATCTGAGGATGCTTTAGTTGTGCAGGTTTTAGGTAGTACAAGAGTAGATGAACTTGCAGACGGTTACGATAGGGTTGTAATGAGTTTATATGGTGGCGCAGATAAAGAAACAATAGTAGAAGAGTTCTTAGGAGTATACTTTAAAACTATGCCAAAGGAAGATTTAGATGCCTTTCTTAAAATATATGAAAAATCAGGAAGTGATTTAACTGCACAAGAGTTTTTTGAAAAAAACGGTATAGGGTATGTGTTAGATAATACTGAATTTGGAAACACTACTATGCAAAAAGTAATGAATAGCGTTAAAAAGGCTTTGGTTAATTTTATGGGGAATGCCAATGAGTCTTACGAGTTAACAGGAAACATAAAAAATCTTTATGATAATTTTATGGGAACTAGCAAGAGTGTTAAGATAGACACTAAGATAATTGAGGTTAAGAACGTTAACGTAAACTCAAGAGACAAAAGTTATAAAGTAGTTCCTGTAAAAGACATAGCAATTAAACTTGCTAACAAAACAATCTTAAATCCTGAAAACGTTAAAGACAAGCAATTAAAAAACAAAGTTGTTAACAGAGGTGTGTTAAGGGGTTTTAAAGAAATAGTAAATACAATTTTATCAGGCGATATTAATTTTGAAGAAGCTAAGGGTTGGTATAATGATGAAATAAACGATACTATGGATATACTAAAAGAAGAATTTCCACAAATGAAAGATGATGAGTCTTTGGAGGTTTTTGCAAAATCTGTATTAGCAATAACATCTAACGGTCAAAATGTTAGAGCAAACTATAATAATGCAGTAGGGTTAATCCAAAGCTATCTAGAAACAGGCTCTTTTGAACAAGGATTGCACGTTACCGATGAGTATGATAAAGATAGAAAGAAAACAGGAAAGTTTTTAGAAAAACCTGCTATGTTTTATACAGATATATATGGAGAAAAAAAGGTTGTTGGTGGAGTAAGGTTTGGACAGATAAGAGACCACTTAATGATATTAGAACAAATAATAGATAAATTTGGTATGAGTGGGGGAATGAGATTCTTATTAGAAAAAAGAACAGGCAGAGAAATATCTGAAACTGTTGGAAAGGGTGGATTAAAATTAACTTTTGACCATTATGGAGCAGAAAGATTTGGCGATAAGCTAGGAGCATTCTTTTTAAATATGAATGGGATAAGTGAACTACCTACGTATGATTTGTGGTGGACTAGGACTTACAACAGATGGATGGGAACTCCATTAAACAACGCAGGTAACTTAGTCCAATCCCCAAGAAACGATTCTGAAAGAGCAGTAATGACAGATATTTTAAATAAACTTTCAGATAAATTGACAAATGACAAGGATTTAAATCCATCAGGAGAAAGAATAAACCCTGAAGATATACAGGCTTTGTTGTGGTATATGGAAAAAGACCTGTATATTAAGAGTGGTGCAAGTCCATCGGAATTAATTAGTTTTAAAACTGTAGCACAAGAAAGAAGGAGTTTAATAAATGAAAGAGATAAATCTACCTCATCCGAGAGTTTACAGGAGTCTAATGAAATTGAAGGAGTTGGGAATATTAGAACCGGAGAAACGGGAGAAGTTAGTAGCGACACTAAAAGAGAAATTGAAAGAACACGAGAGGATATTAGGAAAGGAAATTCTTACCAAATAAAAGCCTTTCACGGAACAGACATTCCTACTATAAAAGAATTTGACCCATTTTCAAAAGCTAGAACAGGAAGACAACAAGGTTTTGGTATATATTTTGGGGATGAAAGAGGCTTGGCAGTACATTATGCAAAACAAGTTTTTAAGAGTCGTCAGGATTTTGAACGTGGAGATTTAAACAAAGATGGAAGTCAAAAATTTAAACCAACAGTTTATGATGTTGTTGTTCATAAAGGGAAAACGCCTGAGCAGTATGATTATTTAAATTGGGAAGATTCTCCAACTAAAGAGCAAGAGCAAAAAATTATGGCTCAAGCATCAAAAGAGTTTACTGAAGAAGAACAAGAGCAGTTATTAAATCTTTATATGAGTAAACTTACAGGAGAGATGCAACCATATCAATCAATCTTATATTACCATAAGCTAGATATGGGTACTGTTGGAATGTCTGACAATGGTGTGTGGATAAATCAAGACATATATGATGCTATCGCAGGAATATTCTTAAAAAGAATGCAGAATGAGGGTGTTGAAAATATAAATCAACAAACCATATATAATGAAGTGTACTATAAAGCATCTATGTTTTTATTAGATGCCGGAATAGATGGCGCTAGGTTTACCTCTGCAGTATCGCCTCCGGGTGTAAAGGGTATGAATAAAGGTATAGTTGTTTTTGATGCAAGTGAAATAGATATACAGAAAAAAGAATCATTTAGAATTAAAAGCGTTAAAAACAGATTAGAGTTGAAGCCTGAAACTGTTAAAGATTGGTTATATCAAAAAATAGTAGATAAATATCATAGAATGAAAATTGTCCAACAATCATTTCCTGTTGTTGGAGAGGATGTAGATGTTTATTTGAAACTAGTTCAACACCCCGGACAAACAAAATATAGGCTAGAGCAAGTTGAGAAACAAGTAGAAAAAATAATAACAAGGCTAGATAAGGCAGGTTTTACATTAGAGCAGTTTGAAGAATACTTATATGCTTTGCACGTTCATTCTAGAAATAAAGTTATAAGAAAACGTACAAACGGAGAAAATGATGCCGGTTCAGGGATGACAGACAAAGAAGCATCAGATATATTAGAGAAGTATACAGGAAGCAGGATGGATGCTATAGTTAAAACTTGGCACAAACAAATAACAGGAAAGAGATTAGACTTGCTTCGTAAACACGGTTTTATAACAAAGGCAGAATATGATGCCTACTATAAACAATGGGATAATTATGTTCCATTAAAAAGCGATACTTTACTAAATAGGTTTTTTCAAAATGTTCGCTCAGGCTTTAATGTACAAGGAAAGGATGTACACAGAGCAGGTGGAAGAACAACAAGAGCAAGAAATGTTGTATTTCAATCTGTAGCAGACCTTCAGGAAACAATAAGAAGGGTTGAACAAAACAAAGTTTTAAAAACAGTAGCCAAATTAGTAAGACAAAACCCATCTGATTTATGGAAGATTAAGAGACCTAAAACTCACGCAAAAAGAAGGCTATGGGATGAAGATGGAAATTATGAAATATTTGGTCAAGACCCATTAGCCGAAAATGAAATAGGTTTTATAGAAATAGATAAA
>TARA_R100001443_G_scaffold18421_3_pt1 | contig 11772 bp, 3 predicted proteins | sample TARA_R100001443 | Tara Oceans TARA_R100001443 (sample SAMEA2622142) | marine metagenome | biome: marine biome (ENVO:00000447); feature: deep chlorophyll maximum layer (ENVO:xxxxxxxx); material: "saline water (ENVO:00002010), including plankton (ENVO:xxxxxxxx)" | depth 50 m
TCACGAATGACGGATCAACGTCAAGTTGATATCAACCAAATTGCGAACGCGAAGATCGATGCAGGAAAAGTAAAGTTTAATTTTAGTCCTGAAGAGCTTGCGGTAACTCGACCGCAGAAAACCGTAGACTTCACAAAGATTAAAAACCCGTCGAAGCGTCAGGCCGCAGTCGCAGAAATTGTGTACGACATGGGGTCTGATACAGGTATGAGTCGTGATCAGATGGCGGCAATCTTAGCGAATGGAATTGCTGAAAGCCGACTTGATCCTTTTGCGGAGTCTCCTGGTAGTGAGGATTCGCACGGTATCTGGCAGTTTAATCGCGGAGGTTCAGGTGAAGGTGTCGGGTTTACTGTAGAGCAGCTTCAAGATCCTAAGTTTCAGATGGAAAAAATCATTGCGGCCACAAAGGATCGTGATGAGCTTAAAGGATTTAGAGACACTAACGCTGATGCAAACGAGCTTACAAAGCAGTTTATGATCCATTTTGAGAAACCTCAAAATCAATCAGAGACTAAGATCAAGCAACGCCAGTCTTATGTGGCTCAAGCACAAAGATTGCTAGATGAAGCCGAAAAGAATTCTCCGAAAGCCCAGCACATGGCTAAGGTCACAAAGGAAAAGAGCAAGCAGCTTAAGAGAATCGTTAACGAAGGTAGTCGGGTAAAGTTTCGGGTAGGCACTGATAGAGAGGCCCCCGGCGGTGACGTTGCAAACGAGGTTGTTAAGCCTGGTTCAAAAGTCTACAAAGAGGTTGAAGACGAAGTTGAAATTCTTATCAATCCTGACAAGGCTCGTGAGAAGGGTGGTGACCCGAAACGTGCGAGGTTGATGCAGAATCTTTTGGCTAAATATCGTAGCGGTGACACATCAGACCAACTTCATAATTTGTTTGAAGAGGGCGCTTTTTACGATCTGTATTCTTCAGCGGTAAACTATGACGTAGATCTCGCAGCAAGTAAATTGGGCATCGATCCGAATGAATTTATGCTTAAAGCGAAAGATGCTCGATCGAAAGAAGGTCAAATTTGGAGGGAGATTCTACGCAGTAACCGTGACCAGGCAGCAAAGTTTCAGACACTAAATAAGCTTGGTGTACCGGCGTTTGTGTCCTATGAGTTTATGGACCCAGACAACTGGATGGGTGAGCGTCGAACAGATTCAGACGACCCGTACTTGTCTCGTTGGTGGGACGCAACTTCGGGTAACCGTGTTGAGCTTGTGGGTTTGGACAAAGACAAAATTCCTGTGTTTCGGGCGCAGCATCATTTAGCTTCTTTTGCGGACAAACTTGATTTGGTTTTGAGCATGGGGGCGGGAGCACTTGAGCGATCATTACGTGGACCGGAAGACGAATCTCTCGGGGAAGCAATAAAAGAAGGTTCAATTGAAGGCATCAAAAATGCACGGAACCTGACTAAGTTTATGCTCTCGACTGAGGCGGCAAGAAGTAACGGTATTTCAGCGTTGGCTTTGGGTATGGTTGGTTTTGGTGGGGATATTCTTACACCTGACCCCACAATTGGTCTTGCAATGGTTGCGTCTTCGACTCGGAAAGCGGCTAAAAAAATTGCTCCGTTACTGAACAAAAGACACATTCCGAAAGCTTTAGATGACATGGACACCGTTGCGACGGAGATGATCGAGTCTCAAAAGTTAATCGTACGGGCCAAAGAAGAATTTGCCGCAGGTAATATTGAGGCGGGTCAGAATCTTTTAGATCAAGCCAAAGAAGCTGCTCTTAAAGCTGAACGTGCTGAGCGTAATATTAAAAGCAAGCTTCCAAAACTTATGGAAGAAGTAGATCGTACTGACGGTGGTCTTGCTCGTGAGATTGCGAGAGATACCCCAATTATTAAGGGTGGCAAAGAGTCTGATCAAGCTGCGAAAGAAATAGGGTTCTCTGACTTCGGTGTACGTAGAGATTTCGTTCATCCATCCTATAATCGAATCGAGGCTCGCGGCGGCGGTGATTCCCAGATTGTCAGACGTTCTGAATTCTTTGATGTCAGCACAAAAATTGACAATCTTAAGGATCTTGCGACACGGATAGAGGCAGGTGATGTGGGTAAAGCCTACACACCAGAAGTGCTTTCCGAGGCTCTTACACCGCTACAAAATACTTTTGCGACTATTCTTGCGGGTAGGGGTTTTTCAAAAGCCAAGAGCGCCAAGACACAATCACCTGAAGTTACGGACTCATTAATTAGTTTCTTCGACTTTTTAGGTAGCACTCGAACGGCTGAAATGATGGTTGAGGAACCTGAAAAGTTTCGGGCGACGGCTATGGATATGTTCAACCGAATTCCAACGCTGCCACGCAAAACCGAAATCTTTGGTGATCTCGAAGGTGACATTACAAAGGCTCTCGACAAAGCAGCAAAAATTGCAGCGCGTTCAGACAAGGCTACCGAAGCTGCTGATTTATCGAAGACGCTAGTCGATGTTACGGATGGTGTTGCCGGAATTGCAGAGTCTCGTGGCGCATCTCACGCCCTTGTTCGTGGCGCTATTGCCGGGGAACAAGGTGTCAAGATCAAACCTTCTATCCCTGACGTTGCAAGCCGCTACGACGAAATCGGCAACGACAAGATCTCCTTCACAGCCCTGGACTTCCGCAACGAGCTTGAGACTGCATTCCCCGCCCTCCGAGGCGACTCCGCAATGCACATTGCCCGCTACCTCGATGCTCGCTTAAAAGCCATCCACCGCGAAACAAACGAACCCGTTGAAATTATCTTCGAGACCCGCGAATTCAAAGACATCATCCCTAACCTCAAACGTAAGCAGTTGGCAGAAACCGGTGAAGAAGCTGCTGATGTACAGTTTTCGAAAGTGCTTGATAGTGAAGGTCGAGACTACGGGTTTGAAAACATAACCACAAAAGAAATTCGAGATCTTATTGATGACTCTACGGATCTAGGTGCTGGTTTAGGCTTTAAGGTTGAAGATGGTGTCCTTTCAATTCGTGAAGTTGCCTTACCTGAAAATCTTCAGGGTAAAGGTATTGCGACAAAACTATACAAAGCTGCATTGCGCCGAGCAAAAGAAGCAGGCTTAAGTTTTACGAGTGATCAGAATCCAACCCCTGAAGTAGCTAAGATCTATGAACGTTTGATGGAAGAAGGCATACCTATTGAGGTAAAGACTGTTCGTGAGAGCGGTCGATTCGTTACCCGGTATACAATCTCAAGCGACAAACTGTCAAAAGTATCCGACGACTTACTTGAGTTTGTTGACGAAGCTAAGCAATTAGAAAATTACAAAAATCTTTGGTTACCTGATTTTGTCGAGGACGGACAAAAAACTGTTCGTGCCATGGAAGAGGCAACTAACGTCGAAGACTTTATGCTCGAGATTAATCGGATATCTCGACATGAGCTTAACCAAGATCAGATGAGCGCCGTCACTAAGTGGTTATCTTCGAAGGGTATTAAAGTTGGGTTTCGCGGCTCACGTTTTGTTGCCGATGATCCTGCTGCGATACAGCAAGCAGAGGAAACTTTTGCTCGGGCGTTCGCTGAATATGTTGATGGTCAACCACCACCAACAGAAAAGATCGAATCTGCTTTTGAGCGCGTGAAAGGTGCGTTGGTAGATCGATTTGCGTCAGCTAAGAATGCATCTGTTGACGGTGCTAAGTTTAATCCATCTGCTGAGATTGAAAAAGTTTTTGGTGACATGCTTGCAAATCAGCCTGCAAATTCTAAAAACGCACCAAAGATTTTTAGTATCATTAAGCGTGCTTTGATTGATGACTTACCGACAAACACGACACAAGAGTTTTTGGTTAGCATTGCAAAAGAGACAGACCGTATGGGTAATCCCATATCGGTAAAAGAATTAAAGCAACGAATGGTACAGCTAGTTGAGCAATATAAAAAAGCTGACCCGTTAGACAGAAAAGATATTCGAATCGAGCTTCCTGCACCTGTGTCTCTTGGCGGCTTATTGTCTCCCACAGGACCAAAACAATCGTTTACTCTGGAAGAATTTAGTCGGGGAGCACTAAACTACGCTCAACGTAAACGGTTAATCGATAATCCTGGGACGCGAAAGATTGCGTTAGAGAGTGATGTCTCTCCAATTAGAGAGCTTCAACCCACACAAATTATCGATCAGTATTTAAGTCAGTCTAACGTTGTAAAGAGGTTTATTGGCCGTACTTATTTAGGGTTTGACGCTCTCGAGGACATGCGGGATTTACCCCCAAAAGTCCGAGAAGCTATTATGGCCGGTACTCGTATGACACAGCAATCTATCGGTGATGCTGTTTCGCTGGTCTCTGATGGCGATTATTCTATGCTGCTACGGTACTTGACTGGTGATCCTACAGTTAAGCTGAGAACCGGTCGACAAGTATTCAGCGCGGGCCATGACTCTGTTTCTGATGGTTTCGAATCTTTCCGATCATACATTGAGAGTTTTGCTCTCGAAGACGCCATGGGCTACAATCGTTTGGTTGAATATTTTGAGACGGGTAAAATTGGAAAGAAATCAGCAACCCAGTTTCCAGATGAAGTAGCGAAAGCAGCGAAGACACTTATTCTTAATTCAAAAGGAAACAGGCTACTTAAAGATATATTTGGCTCACTTAAACCTGGTCATGTGATTGAAAGTGATTCAAACACGATTCGCCCTGAGCATTTAGAGATCATCGAGAACCTTTTTTACCACACGGGTAAAAGTCGACGGAAAAATGCTCAAGATGTTTTGACCCTATTCAGAGGTAGTTCGCGGCAGCAATTTGATTCGCTCTATAAAATGCTCGATGAAATGTATCCGATGAAGACGGCGAAGGATCATCCTGTGGCTAATCGTGTAGCTGTTTTATTCTCGGCTCATGGTGCCGCGATGAAAGCTCGTAAGGAATGGGTTGATTTGGGTATTGCTGTTGACGCCAAAACAGCGGCTGATTTTAAGAAGTGGATTATTGGTGAGGGTTTAGACACGGACGCGGAAGCCGCGAAAGTAAAGCAAGCGTTTCAAGTTTTTGGTTACAACCCCAGGTTTATGGAAGCTCTGGAGTTAGACGGCTTTGGTGACGTTTGGGTTCCCGCAGCAGCCCGCAGAAAATTAGCTTTGGCTTTAGAGCAAGCAACTGATCCAACGATAAAATTAGATTTCGGTATGTTGGAGACAATTGGTCAAGGTTTACGGGAGGCGAATATGAGTGCTGCTGCTGCGGCGTTTACTTTCCGTTACCTCAAGACGAAGATGGTTCGCGGTCATTTCTTGTTGAAGTCTCGGTATTTCTGGATGAACACAATGGATCACTTCAATCAGATGAGCCAGATTGTTGGTTTTAGACCTGCATTTATCTCATCTGTGAGATTAGTTCCTCAGTCGCTTGTGACAAACCCTTGGGTTCAGACAGCGTTGGTAGGTATTCAGAAAGCAGGCAAGGACGATGTAGGTGAGGTGATGCGGGGTGCGTTGTCTGCTGCTGGTGATGAAGGCGCTCGGTGGGCTTCAGCGTTGATGCGGGCATCTAAGTGGAACGGTTCTCTTGATGCGATGATGGAAGGTAGGGATGGTTTCGTGCTCGCAGGCGGTGTTCCTTATGCCTACAAGGATCTAAAGCGTATTGGCGTTGAAGAAGGTTTGGCTGCTTCGTTCCAGACAACGGAGTTGGGTACAAAGATTCGACGAGTGGGCCAAATGTTTTTGAACAATTATGAGAAAAAAACAGGTCTGCGTCAATTGCTCGGGTACGCAGGCGCGGACATACCTCGCTGGTTCGCAAAGATGGCTGAAGATCTCGCTGAAGGTTGGAGTGAGCGCGAGCGTTTTGGTGCAATGCTTACGTTAGTCGAGATGGGTGTTGAGCCTCGGAAGGCTGCACGCTTAGCAATTGACGCCCTATACGACTACGCAGGGTCGATGTCGAAGTTTGATCGGAATATGTTGGTTCAAATCTTCTTCCCGTTTTGGGCGTTCCAGAAAAACGCAAACCGTCAACTTGTTGATGTGTTGTTCAGTCCTCGAGGCGCGTACCGTTTGGGTGTCTTGCGTCGGTCGTACGAAAGACAGGGTGAGTTTTTCTCCGAGATGATGTACGAAGGCATGGTTGATCCGTTGGGCATCAACGTTGACATGATGGATGACAATGAGCTTGAAGCGTATGACGCTTTGAAAACTTCGTTAGAAGATTACTATGGTGTTCCGATTGCTCAGTTACCGGAAAATCTAAGGCGTTCGATTCGTATGGCTGTCACGGGTAGGTCTAGCGTATACGAGAATGGCAAGCTTTATAAGATGGACGACGAGGCAAGGCGTGTTCAAGAATTGTCTTACGCTGACCCGAAAACGGGAAAAGTCATACCGCGATTCTACAAAGGAAGATATCCACGTTCGTTTGTTGAAAAGCCTTCACCCGCGACAATGCCTAAGTGGACAGGATCTCGTGATGCAGGGCTAATTCCCTACGCCGTAAATGAGCAGAACAAAATTTGGAACGACTTAATGAATGCGACCGATGGAACTAGTCGGACGTACACCGCAGTTATGTTTCCTGAGCAGAGCTACAAAGCTGCGGGTAATTTCTTTATGTACCTAACAGCTACGTATTTTCATCTGGGTCGAGAGATTGCCACGAAAGTCGGACCCGAATATTTTATGGACCCAATTGATGAGGGTAGCGAGACTTACTCATGGTCGTACCCAATGATGGAGCTTTTGCGGCCTGAGAGTGCGCTTTTTGTTTCTGACGCAGCGGGGGCTACAGGACTCGATAAGAATCCGATGCCTTATCAATTAGCCCCAACCGCAGCTAACTTTTTGCGTCGGTTGGATTGGGAAATTTTACCCGTAGACGCAAAAGAAGATCCATTTAAGATGCGGTTAAGTCACAGTGAGTTTAAGCGTCGGATGGCTGCTGGCGACATTGAAGCAATTCCTGAAGACCCGTACCTCAATGGTGAGACTTTACTACCTCAAAATAACTACTACCTACCAGGCGGTGTAGCAGCCTTTACAATGCAGCAATTGGTTCCAGGATTTGATCAAGTAAATACTATTCTTAAACAAATGGAAATGTCGCAGCCAGAAGAGCTTTCAGGTCTTCGTGGAGAGCTTCAAAGAGTCCTCCGAGTTTATGGTGTATTAGATACTCGAGATTTCTCACCGGAGAAAGTCGCTCGGAGTGGTGGTTATCAGAAGCTAGACGAAACTCGTGACCAGCAATTGTTAGAGATTAAAAAGAAACAAAACTTAAAGTATTTGAACCTTGATGATTTTGCGCGGCAGGAAGATGCTCGGGCGAAAGAAACTTTAGAGCGTTTGAAAAAACAAGATCCAGGTGACATGGAGATCGACCTGGAGTAAAAAAGTGTTACAATGGACGCAGCTTTGCGCCAGGAGCTATAGATGATTAAGCAATTTACGAAGTACGGGTATTCGTACAGTCACAATGACACGATAACTACCACGTACAATAATACAGGTTTTGCAATTACTTCTGATGCGACTAACTCTCCATCAGCGGCATCTTTTCCGAACGATTGTTATATTGATTCTATCGAGCTTGAAGGTTCTGGAGTCGCCGCAGGAGAAAATGTAACCCTTTATCTCGCACGAGATTCTGCTGGAGCCGTACCAATCACAACGGATGCACTTCCAGGTGCAACGCAAGCGCCTACACTTCGGACTGGTAGTACTGGCGGCTATTCTTTTGCTGTGGGCAAGGATTACCACTTCGACTCAAGTGTGACAAACAGCACTTCGGGCACGCTGTATTTGTTTGCCAAAACGGCGGCAGGTGCCATAACGGCCAACATTAGAGTCAACTGGAGGTCGTAATGGGTAGTAGCTCAAGCACGGTAGGAAATGTTTTTGATGCATCCGTTCAGGCTGACGCCGATGGAAAAGTCACAATTGAGGGTGACTTAGACGTAAAGGGAACTACAACCAGTATTGAAACGGTAAACCTTAAGGTAGAAGATAAGCTGATTGAGCTTGGTAGCGGCGTTACCGGTTCACCAAGCGGTGACGGTGGCATTATTCTTGAACGTGGAAGCTCTGCGAACGCATCTTTGATCTGGGACGAAACTGCTGACCGATGGGTTGTCTCAACCACCACCGCCACAGGTTCCAGTAGCGGTGACCTAACCCTTACTGATGCTGCCTTACAAGCTGCGGCTATTGTCGCCTCCGGTGATATCTCCACTACCGGCGATATTATTCTCGACGATGGTGGATCGCTAAAAGAGGCTGGAGGCACCGAAGCGTTCACATTTGACGGGTCGGGTAACGTAACCAAGATTGGTGTTGACACCCAAACTCCCGGTCACTTTCTCAAGTGGAACGGTTCGAAGTGGCTCGCGTCGGCAGTTACCGGACAAGTTGCAGGTTCCGTTGCGGCAGACGACATCAGCACGGGCGATGCCGCAGTTACTATCGCAACCAGCGCGGGTAACATTACGATTGATGCTCAAGGCAATGACACCGATATTATCTTTAAGGGTACGGACAACAATCAAGACACTACGTTTTTGACACTGGACGGCTCCGAAGCAGGTAAAGCTACTTTCAACGCAGAAGTTGTTGCCCCTTCTCTTGACATCAGTGGTGATGTTGACGTTGACGGGACACTCGAAGCCGATGCAATCACGGTGGGTGACGTTGCTCTCAACACTGTCATTGCTGGCGTCACAGTTACGAATGCGACGAACGCTACCAACGTTGCCGTCACGGATGAGTCTTCCGACACGACATGCTTTCCATTGTTTGCTACGGGCGCTACGGGTAATCAAGCGCCTAAAAGTGGTAGCAACTTAACGTTCAACTCATCAAACGGTACGCTCGGCGCAACAGAGTTTTCGGGTGGTGGCTCGGCCATCACGGGGCTCGACGGCTCAAACATTGGATCTGGAACAGTCAACGCTGCGCGAATGGCTGCGGCTCAAACTGCGATTACATCGATCTCAAACAGCAGCCTTGTGGTTGGTCATGGCTCATCGCACGCAAACATCGATTTCAATACGGACAATGAGATCAACTTTGATATTGATGGTACGGCCCAGATTGTTCTCAAAGATGGTGTTCTTGAGCCTGTAACAGATGCCGATGTCGATCTTGGTTCATCTGCCAAGCAGTTTAAGGACGGTTTCTTTCACGGCACTTTGGAAGCAGATGCGATTGAGGTTAACGGTACGGCGCTTGCTACAGTCATTGCCGGAACAACAGTTACGAACGCAACCAATTCGGCTCATGTGCTTGTCACAGACAATGAAAGTACGAATGAAGAAAACCTGATTACGTTTGTTGAGGGTGCCACTTCAAGTACTGGTAACGTTGGCTTGGAGATGGACGGTCACCTGACCTACAATCCGAGCAGCGGTACAGTCACGGCTACGGTCTTCAAGGGTAACATCGATGCCGTCGACGGAGACTTCGATGGCACACTTGAGGCTGACGCGATCACTGTGGGTGGCACCAACCTACTGACCGGGGGAGTCGTCACCTCTCTTGGAACCATTACTCAAGACACGGTGACGTTTACATCGTCGGCCCAACTTGACCCACTGGTAATCATTCAGAACACCGCAAATGATGCAGATGCTCCACGTCTTCGGTTTGTGAAAGATAAGGGTGCTGCTGGTGCCGATGCAGATGGTTGCGGTGAGATTGAGTTTTACGGTGACGATGACCAACAACACAACATTATGTTTGCAAAGATTCGTGCAGAGGTAGCTGACGCATCAAATGATGCGGAAGGTGGACGCCTGATGCTTGGTGTTGCTACCGAAGATGGCGAGTTTCAGAACGGACTCGTAATCGAAGACGGTAGCGAAGAGGATGAGATTGATGTCATCATCGGTAACGGAATCAACTCAGTAGTTACCGCAAACGGATACTCAAAAGCACTAAACGGTTTTCTTGTGCCAGAGCAAAGGTCTGTACACATTGAAACACCGATGCTGGCTACAGCCGATCACACAGCAACAGGCATCACAACATTGATGACCGCGAGCGAAAACATTGCTCAAGGTGATTTGGTTTACGTGTCGGGTAATGGAACGATTGGTAAAGCGGACGCAAACCTTATTGCTAAGGTGCCCGCGATTGGGTTGGCCGTGGCAGCTATCAATCAAAACGCTGCTGGAGCCGTGCTGCTTCGCGGAATGTGGCGCGATGACTCTTACAATTTTACCGCTGGTAACCGCTTATTTCTTCACACAGACGGGACTGTGACGGCGACTGCCCCAAGCGGAAACAATGATGTCGCCCAAGCTGTGGGTGTAGCCCTTAGCGATGACGTTATCTACTTCAGCCCTGATATGACTCTGGTGGAGATTACTGCTTAATGGGTGACATTAGCCAAATAAACGATGTCGCTGCGGCGAATATCAGCCAGGTTAATGATGTTGCTAAGGCAAACATTAGTGAGGTGAACGATCAGGGTGTCGCCGCTTCTGGTCCTTCACGGTTGTTTATTGGTTTGGCCGATGCTCGTGTCGGTCAGGTTCCTATCGCAGATGTCGATGACGTAAATGATTGGAACGCCAATGTTTATTACGCACGAAATAACGATACTTGGGATCTCACAGACATTGCAGTCGGAAAAGATGGCAGTGGAAATAAGATGTACGCAGCCGTAATTAACGCTAACAACCCAGAAATTATCTACGCCAGTGAGTCTGATTTTTTAGCTAAAAACCAGTGGACAGAGGTCAACCTTACACTCAAGCAGCGCACACTTCTTTGGGGTAACGATGTTTGGGTCTCCACAGGAAACATGACAGCGAGTGTTCAACACATCTATCGAAGTACAAATGGGTCAACCTGGAGCGAGGTTGATATTTCTGGGCTTGGTAATATTAGCTCTCTCTATGCAAACGGTATCTACGCTCTCACATCAAACGGAAACGGTACGTGGTACATGGCGTGTAAGGGGGAGATTTACAAGAGCACTGATAATGCGTCTTCATGGTCTCTTGAGCACACGGTAAGTAGTGTTGGCGACAGAATCTGGGATTTAGTTATTACCAACAACACTCTAGTGTGCCTGTATCAATCTGGGGGGCCTAAGCTGATCAGTGCGGCACTTAGTGATACTACTGACTGGAGCAGTGCTGTAAGTGTTACAGGTACAGACAACCTTTCTCTTGGGTCCACAGCCAAACGTATGGCTGCTGGAAATGGGAGAGTTGTTGTTATCGACACTTCCAGGTCAGTAGGTTTTGATGTAAGCGGCAAAACCATTACTGCGCAGACCGATAGACTAACCCTCCCCGACGAAGGAAACCTAAACTGCATTTGCACCGATGGTGCAGGAACCTTTTGGACGGGCAGTGATGGCGGAAATACTGGAACCGATGGCGGTGACATTTGTCGTAGCAACGATAATGGTGCGTCGTGGACTCGAACCGTTCATGGCATCGACGGAAATCAGACACGCAAGGTCGAAGGTATCGGCGTTGACCTTTATCTACCACTTTAAGGAAATGTGATGAGTACTTATTTGAAAACAGCTAATTTAGACAGCAGCATTTTATCTTACAAGATTGTGGAAGATATTCGATTGGATCAAACAGCGATTACTGATGTAACTCAGAGTGATGGTACGCTTTATTCGATCGAGATCGACGCAAGTGCGGCAAATCAAAATCAAACTCAGTATTTGAAGCTCAAATTGCAGACGGGTGACGTTACTGTGGGAACAACACCCCCGGATATAATGATTGAGTGTGTTGCTCAAAAAGTAACTACAGTTAATTTTCCCAGCGGCGTAGCATTCACTACTTTGTCTGCGTGGTTGACGAGCAGTAA
>TARA_R100001443_G_scaffold18517_1_pt1 | contig 11764 bp, 12 predicted proteins | sample TARA_R100001443 | Tara Oceans TARA_R100001443 (sample SAMEA2622142) | marine metagenome | biome: marine biome (ENVO:00000447); feature: deep chlorophyll maximum layer (ENVO:xxxxxxxx); material: "saline water (ENVO:00002010), including plankton (ENVO:xxxxxxxx)" | depth 50 m
ATTCCGAATGGACGAAAGCCAGAATCACAGAGTGGCTAACAAGGCAGGGAGTGCACGTCGGTGGAGGTTTCAAGACCAAAGTAAAATTACTCGAAATGGTGGAAGGTGTTTTGAACCCGGAGCCGGTCGTAGAACCAGTAGTCGAAGAAGCGGTGGAAGAAATCCCCGTTGAAGAGGCAGTTGAAACAATAGAAACAGGAGATGAAGAATAATGGCATTTAGTAGCACAACAGACAGCAGAACACACGCATTGGGAGACCTATTACTGGTTACCGGAACATGGAATGCAGACAGCGTAGACACTGGGACAATAGTCACAGGACTATCCAACATACTTGCAGCGGATGTTATCGGTGATACCGAGGACAACACGGGAGGTGGAGTAGACGGGGCATTCGCTATCGTCACTACTGCTGCACCCGGTTCCATAACAATCGATTGCGTAAGTGGAAACACTGGGCGTTGGTGGGCACTAGGGAAGCGCTGATTAAGGCGGTGACCTAGATGGCAAATCTAACGTTAAAGTTCGCAGTGGTGGGACCTGTCTCGCCTGCTGACTTCTCTACGGAGGCTTCGGCAGAGACAGCCTTGAACGCAGCTTACACTACAATCACGGATGCCGCATCGACATCATCCTTGGTCGCATCCGAACCACTTGTAGTGCTAGGCAATGTGTATCTTGTATTGACGTACTACGCATGATGGTGAGGGGTATGCATGGGTTTAGAGTCAGTAGAGATTGACATAGACGACATCAGCAGATTCCAGAAGCAAGACGTGCGTGCAGATATCTCCTACAAGCATGAGATAAATGCTGAGAACCCCCTCAAGGGGGTTACTCGCAAGCAACGAGCTAGGACCGCTGAGGTGTCTGATGTGATGAACATCGGTTCAGGTACCAGATGCAAGCACTGTGGTATGCTCCACTTCATGTGGAGGGCTACTTGTGGCTCATGCGACAAGCCTATGGAGTATAACCTCGCTACTCGTGATGAGGAGGCGAGGCTCTAATGCCACAGGTATTCAGTCCGGGTGAGGGAGAGACAAGACCGCTCGACCCCACTGAGGTAGTCTACACCACAGCCCAGAAGGTAGCTGACCTGCTAGACATAGGGCCACAAGAGGCAGTGCTAGTGGCATTTGACAGTGATAGCGATGGAGTGTACGTCACTGGTACCGACTACAGGAACATAGGATTCTCCGTGGGCGACACGATACTAATCTACTCGGACGCGGACCCTCTCGGGCTAGAGAGGACTATCACCGCTATCACTAGCTCAATCAATGGAGTGAAGCTGGGATTCAGCTCAACCATAACGGCAGCGGACTTCCAGAGCGCTGATAACGCATACGTCCAGAACACAGCTTCATTCACCAACGGGAGGACCCGTGGTATTACCAAGAAGAAGGTGGATGACGTCATACTGCGTATGCAGGACCACATCGACAATCTCACTCACAATGCTTGGCGCCCATACTTGGTGCAGGCCGAGTACATCAACTTCGACACGTACAAGCCATACAGACGTCGATACTACACCGACTACGTCGGTACCACCCCACTGCTGTTCAGGAACGTTCAGCAGATTCTCAGACTAGAGCTATGGCAGGGCGACGACTACAGGGAGATAGGAGCTGCTGAGGCTCGTATCACACTACCAGATGACGTGCGTTCACTGAGCGGGTCCATTGTGGTATCTCCCGGCAATGGTAGCTCGGGAACCCTCACAATCGGTAGTGGTACCAACAACTGGAGAGCTGACTTCGATAAGATAACGTCAGCTCAGAACCTCTCTGACCTAATCAACAAGGAGGACAGAGTGGGCAAGACCGCTGTCGAGTTCGCTCCTGCGTTCATCCTAGAGGGCAACACGTCTAATGTGGCTATAAACAACGAGTTCCTAGCTACAGCCAACTCCGACCTAGGTAGTGGCATAGTCAAGATAACCAGCATGAGAGGCACTAAGGGCGGTGAGACTTGTAGCATAGTCACTACTGACAGCAATATACAAATCAGTCAAACGGCATCCAACACCGCGACCTTCTCATCCCTCGATAGCACCACAATCACTGTGGACAGCACTGGCGGATTCGCTGATGCTGGCGTAGTGGTCGATGCTAGTGGTGACGTATTCAGATACACGGGCAAGACCGACACCACATTCACTGGATGCGCTATAGTCGTAGGCAGTGCGCTATCAGACATAGCAGGTACTCTGACTCAGCACAAGCTACAAGTCGATTTGCAGGGAGGCAGCTCGAGTGGTGACAGGGGCAGGCTAAGGGACTGGTGGATGGACCCGGAGATGGGTATCATCTACTTCAACAACTCATACCCGTTCTTCGAGTGGAATGCCGTCAAGGCGTCCTACATCTACGGCGAGAGGTACGTAGACAAGGGGATAGAGGACATCACCACCAAGATGGTCGCAATAGACCTGCTCATGAACGACGACAGAAGCGTCCTCGTACCAGAAGGAACTCAGAACGTGGACCTAGGAGCCAAGATACAACTCTACAGGGCTGACATAGACAAGGTCTTCGGCAGGTACGTGGAGGTCGTTACCTTTGAGTAGGGAAATGGAGCGCTTGGTCTACGAGGAGTACAAGAAGCAGCTTGATGCTGAACTCAGTAGCGGAGAGGTGCAACAGGAGTTGCAGAGAGCCATCAAGGAGGGGGATGGCGACTATCGTGAGGCAGTAGAGCGTTCTGAGCGCGAAGTGGAGGAGGACGAAGCTACTCTGGAGCAGGAGCTAGCGCTCAAGGACAGGGTGGACAGAAGGATGATGACCGAGTCCCCAACCCTCATACAGAACAAGCTGAGAAACGTCGGAGGCAAGATAGTGCCAGACCACGATGCCTATGACCGCCAGCGCAGGAAGACCGAATTCATGGAGTTCTAATCATGGTAGCCACATTCAAAGAGGGTCTGAACGTCGTCATTGACGTCCTCAACGATAACTGGAACAGGGGTAACACTGACAACTACAAGCCAGTCATAATCGACATAGCCGACACAGGTGCAGAGAGGGGTAAGCGCCTCGACCTAGACCGAACTGACTTCGTGCTCGTGTTCGAGACAGCGCACAACGAGGAGACTCCAGAGCTGCTGTACGACTTCGTCACAACCAGAATAAACATCACTGTGGACATGCGCACCACACGTAGCAGGGAGCACTTCCAAGCCATGGAGAACGAGCTCAGGAGATGCATCCACCTGAAGAGGAAGGGAGATGGTACTAACTTCGACAGGCTGGTATATAAAACAAGGACAGATTTGTCAGATAGGACCAAGAAACTCTTCAGAATGAACTACCAGATAGAAGTAGTTATCTTTGCAGAGCTTATCCCGTGAGGTGTAGAGGAACATGCCGTCGACAGTATATCGTGGAGATTTGTCCGAAGTAACGTTCGGACACGAGTCTGGCATACTCTTGGAGCACAACTACGCAGGCTCGTTCAAGTTCACTGCCTCGTTCGAGAGCGGGGCTAACGCAGCTAATGCGCCTCATCGAGATTTGGTGAAGGACACGAGTGTCATTGTGCTGAGCGGTGGAACCGCAAATACCCCTGTGAACTCTGGCATACTCGAGTTCCCCAATGGTATGCTAGTGGGTAGCAGAGTGATATTCTCGATAGCAGGCGGTAGCACTGGCTTCTCACAGGAAGATGATTACGCCGATACAGGTAGAGTATTCACGATTATCAAGCAAGAGGTCGCTAATGACGCTAACAACGACAACGACGGTAAGACCGAGCTGACCATAACACCAGCTCTGAAGACGGACCACAGCGCCGCTGACAAGGACTCCGAAGCTGGTGACTCCATGACAATCCTACCATTCACCACACCTTCTATTGATGTTGATATGGCTTACCAAGATGACGCTAACGCGACTTCTGAGAGCGTGCTCACAGACCAGTTCGTCGGTTTGGTGAGTACTGTCGCCCTACCGGAGACCAAGGTGGACCTCAAGAGGTACCACGTTGTGGGGCTTGGTAGGGATGTCGCAGTTCAGGTTCCCGGCAGGTTCACTAACGTTGGCGGGTCCTTCGAGTGCAACATACACAACGGTAGGTGGTTCTACTACTGCTTGGGTCAGGAAGTGGTAAGCGCACCTAACGTCAGACAGGACGGGCATGCTAGTGATACCTTCAAACTCAATGGCGCTGTCAGCTCCGGTGCCTCTCTCATAAAGTTCGACAGTAGCGGTAGCACGGACCCCGCTATTGGCGGGAGTGCTATATCTGTTGGGGACTACGTCTTCCTACTTGGTGGTGACTCCGCCACAAATACCACAAACAGAGTAGATGTCCAGACTTACCGCGATACTGGTGTTGGTGGTGATGCTGATGCTGATGCTTGGCCGAATGTCAATGCAACTAATATCATAGACAAGGCCTTGAAGGAAGAAGCGCGTAGGATAGTGGCCATCACAGTCAGCGGGGGTGCAGGGACCATCTGGCTGGATGACCCACTTCTCTACTCGTACGAGGACGATACCGTGGTTGAGTTCGCTAGATATGCAACAGATAATAGCAATGGCAGTCCACATAGAACCGCTACGACAGGTGGATTGGAAAACCCAGTTAGTCACCTGTTCTTCTCAAGAGCCACAGTGCCCTCTTTCGCAATGGAAGTCAGTGTGAGGAGAAGGGACAGTGACAGCAATGCAGGCACATTCGATGGAGGGGCGACTGACTCCAAGCAACTTACACGTGTCTTCCGTGGGTGCAAGGTCACTAGCTACAGCTTGACCGCAGACACGGATGCCGCTCTCAGGCTCACTGCTAACTTCGACTCGGCTCTGTGTTACACGGACACCGGTAGACTGGAGGGAGCTGTGGCCACTGCAACTTTGACCGCTCTCTCTAAGAGTGCCGGGGAAGCCAACACACGTGTGCTTACACTCAGCGATGGCACCAATACCGTGAACTTCAGCATCGATAACAGCTTGTCGTCATCTACGGCAACAAAGATAGCTTTTAGCAATGCTAACAGCAATGCCAATCAATTTGCCACCAACATAGCCGCAGCAGTCAATGCGGCCAAAGCGGCAGGAACTCTGAAGATTGGGGCCACATCATCAGATGCGGTCGTGACTCTGACTCAAGACGACAAGTCCTCCGCTGGTAACACGACTCCTAGTGGTACAGCCATATCAGACAGTGTCATCACGCTGACTGCCTCTTTCTCAGGCGGTAAGAATAGTGGAGACAGATACAACACCCACAGGCTCTTTGAGGACACTGCCAACACAGAGGTAGAGAGAAAGAAGTCCGGAATAGAGAAGGGCACGCAGAAGCCATTCATGTTCTACAACGGCAACATCTCGATGCTCGGCACCCAACTGGGCCAAGTGGTCTCCTTCACACTCACTGGTAGCACTGGCGTAGAGCAGTACTACACGATAAACGCCGCTAATACAGCTAATAGCTCGACAGACCAAGTACCGTTCGCAGGGAGTCGCAACCCCACTCTGGCAGTCGAGGGCAAGACCGAGTACGAGCTGGATATGGAGATAATAGTGGACGACCCGCTCTTCTACCACAACATGAGAAGGGCTGTGGAGAACTTCGACGACACGGACGAGGCGGCACAGACAGACTCCGACATGATACGCCTCTCGTTCACCAAGGTCGTGTCCAGTGGCACGGCAGAGAGCATAGACATACTCATTGATGACTACTACATAGTGGAGGCGCCATTACCAATACCCGAGGACAAGGGGCCACTAAGAGCAACGTTGAAGATACTACCAAAGGCAGTGAAGGTCATCGCAGTCGATACCGTCATACATGCCTGAGTGATAACATGCTACCCATAGCCGTCAGTAGAGTCAACTACTACCGACGAAACTCACATGAGAAGTACGTGCACTGGCTCTTGCAGAGAGTCGAATTGAGGTCCGACACCGAATGGGCCTCAAGCCTCTTTGTATCCAGAACCAGAAGCGAGGTCGATGACATGGTGCTCGAGAGGCTCATGGACAAGCAGATTGAGGATGTCATCGAGGAGAAGCCTAGCTGGGTCGAGGCGGCCATGAGTGTCATAGAGGGTCTAGCCGACGACATAGGAGAAGTCATAGAGGAGGTAATCGAGGAGATATTCGAGGAGGATGCTGAGCCCATCGAAGACAGAGAGGAGGAGACTCACGAAGACAGCATCGAAGAAGCTCAGGAAGAGGAGGAGGAAGCTCAAGCTGAGGAGGCTCCTGATGAGGTTGAGGAGGTTGTAGACGAGAACCCGTTCGGCGGGGAGGTCGACTACAACTCCTTCACCGTGCGTGAGCTACAAGACCAGTGCAGACTTAGGGGAATCACGATTAGAGGTACCAAATCTGAGGTAGTGTTAAGGCTGAGACGTGATGACGCAGGTATAGTCGAGCAACCGACCAAAGGCAAAACGGAGGCCCCCTCGCAAGAGGCTGCCGAAGATAAGCCGGATGCCCCCTCGCAAGAGGCTGCAACCGAGGAAGTGACACAACATGACGATAGTAGACAAGAACAACCTGATTACGAGGAAGAGTGAACAAAGGCACGAGATAAGTGCGGACAAAGACAACCCAGACATGAAAATGGAAGTCTGGGTGAGGGACCTTACGTTCTTTGACGTGCAGAAAGCAGCACAGAGCATGTTCTCTATGCAAGGGGATGACGTATCCATCAACCTAGACGGTTACTGGCGTTACGCCTTCAAAGAGTGGGTGGTCAGAACCAACCCAGACCTGTCTGTCGAGGAGATGATGAGCCTCAATGCCTATGTGGGCCAGCAGATAGCAGCACTACTACCTAAGCCAGATGAGCTGGCGGAGGCAATGCAAGGGGGTTTTACGAAGGCGAACAGTTGAGGGTTCGGCAGTTTCTGAAGAAGCGGAAGATAGAGTCATCCGAAGATTTAGACATGCAGATGCAATTGTTCGCCTACATCGTAGCGAAACATTACAGCATATCACTACATGAGGTGTACAGTATGAGCGAGCCAATCTTCAGACAATCCCTCTCATGGGCCCTTGCGGCTAACGAGGAGGAGAGGATTCAGCATGAGAAGCAACAGGCTTCCCAGAACACTAGCAACGACACTGTCGACTTCGACTACACGTTCCTTGAGACGGAGGACTTCTAATGGCAAAGGGAATAGGCATAGTTCTCAATCAACTTGCTAGCATGAGCAAGACTCTGATGGGAATAGGCGGAGAAATGCAGAAACTCGGTAGTGTCGCATCCAAGATAGGGGACGCATTAGGTAAAGCCTTCCAGTTCGCAAAGGAGAAGGCTGTCGATGCCTTCGAGTTCATAAAGGACGCTTTCGAGCCCCTGCTTAAGGTCATGAGGTCGCTTTGGGATGGCATAGTCATGCCAATATGGGACTTGCTGAAGAACGGCATGATGCTCTTCTTCAATCTCTTCACAGGACAATGGAGCAAGGCCCTTGGCAACGCCAAATCGATATGGGACGGGACCATAGGCGTGTTGTGGGATGGTTTCACAGCGGCCTTGACCTTCGCGTTTGATGGCCTTGAGTCAGCGGCGAAGAGAGTCTTCTCCGGGATACGCAACGCTTGGAGCAGCCTAACCGGTTTCATGAGCAGAGTGTACGACAATACGCTAGGCAGGTTGTTCGGCCTGATAGGCGATGCACTGGAGAGAGTGTACAACTTCGGTAAGGACATATTCGGCGGGGGAGGCGGTGGTGGTGGTAGCACCACTAACGTAGGTACAGCGGTATCAGGAGGTGCTACTTACAACTTCGATATGACATTCAATCTCAGCGGTATGACCGATGCCACTGACAAGAGAGCCATGGCAAGAGAGATAGGCGACTTGGTACAGCAAGAAATCTCACGTAGTTCCGGTGGGGGAAGAGCTCGTGGGAGGTACACCTGATGGCCAAGGGCGTCCCTATCAGACTGGTTCAGGAGAACGGCAATCTCATAGAGTTGGATGCAACTAACATGGTCCTCAGCACCACGAGGAAGGTTGGCGGCGTTGCTTTCCCTTGGACTGGTAGCAGAAGGGTAGGGATGGACTGGAACGTCAATAGCGCCATGATAAACATCCAAGGCATCATAGCGGACGACCGTGATGGCACACCAGCCGCACCTCATTCCGCGTCAATCAACTTCGGTAAATTAGAATCACCAGTGCTTTTAGGAGCAAGGTCAGCAACTCACTCACCTTTTGCTACTTCTACCAACATACCTCAGTTGCTTGGCATAGAGTTACAGCTTCAGAGCTTTACCGCAGTCAATGCATCAGAATTCGACTCGATACCATTCACTAACAATGGCTCAGGTAGCACGGCATACCACGCTACTGCCGGTGCGGGTAGCACTCCAACTGTCCTAGTTCACAATAGTAGCACTCCAGAAGACATAGCAACAGCAGTTGTGGCATACATAAACGCCCAACTTTCATCTAAGTACACTGCTCAAGTCGTTGAGGGTCTTAAGGCAGATAGTAGTAGCAATCTAGAATCAGCGAATTGTGTTGTCTCGATATCTATGAGGACGAATGGGCGAGATACCGCTGCAAGAAGGATTACCCCTAGATTCAAGAAAGTAGGCACTAATTCCAACGCATCTACGGGCTCTTACTTCAAGGAGCCTGTCTTTACTGAATTCTCAGGTGGGACTGATTCGATTCTAAAATCCGCTGGGGATAAGGTCCAAGACCTCTATGGAATCATAAACAACAGTACTAGAAGAACTAAAATAGCAGCCGATATAACAGCTTCTCGTAATAGATTAGGTATATCGAGTGTTTCTGGCAGTGAAATGAGAGACTACATAGTCGGCATACAGATACCATACAACTCGACACTCAAAGCAGAGGGAGGGGAGAAGTACGTAGCTCGTAACTTCTTCATGCCAACAGGCTTCTACTACGGTAAGGAGAAGACGTCGGAAGGAAATAACCTCCCTGCGAGCGTGGACTTGGACTTAGCAAACGAGCTGACTGGCATACAGGGAGCTGTGCAGAAGTTCGACATAACCTACGACGCTGGTGAGTCGGTCTACAACTTCAACATGATATTCGCCCCAATAGACAACATGATACTATCCTGATGGAGTGAGCGAAATGACAGTCATCAGCCGTAAGAACCATGCGATGTTCTTCAATGGCATAACCGACAGCATAGTCGTCCCCGAGGGCTCATTCTCCTCATTGGGAACCAAGACCACCCAAGGCACCCCGGATGTCAGGCCAATCATATCCGAGGACTCACCACTATCCTATAGGGGTAGCAGTGCCACATCAGGCTCCTTCAGTGGCTATATGACGGTAGAGGCTTGGGTCATGCCTGACTGCGGTGGCACTATAATAGAGAAGGAGGGGCAGTTCGAGCTCACTCTAGGTAACATCGACACGCCCGGACCAGCCACGTTCACCGTGACCCTAGCGGGCGAGAACGGGGAGACTCAGGTGACCCTCACCACTGCGAACTTCTCATCCAACAGGTACGAGGGAATGGTATACCCGCACATAGAGTACCAAGGGGTGCAGGACTCATACAACCGCTTCGTCAGTGGCAGGGACGATGCGACTGACCTCAACAAGAACCACAGGCCACTGATACACGTGGTCGGGGCTGTCAGGCCATCCTCGGTCGAGCTGTACGTGAACGGGGAGCTGGTCGCAGCAGAGTCCACCAAGAACAAGAACCTCATCTTAGCCGAGTCATCCAAGCAGACCTACATCGGTGGCAAGGGAGGCAAGTTCCGTGGGACTATGGAGGCCATACATATCAATGGCAACTTCAAGAGCGCCATGATAAACAACAACTGCCCACTGCCTGATGCAGACACACTGCTGCTATACAGGTTCGAGGAGCCGATATCACCGATAGAAGGCGTCTACACATTCTCCTCCATAGCTAACTCATCGCTTACTTTAGATGGTAGTTCAATCACTCTCTCACAAATAACAGTAAGCACAACTGATGCCGTAAAACTCGCAAAGCAATTAACTGGATTAGAGACAGTCTCAGGCCACTATGTATTCTCAAAGGATACGGCAACAGAGGCCGGTGGTCTACATACAGGCGTACATAAATATTCTAGCGGTGATTACAAGGTGTTAGATTATCAATCTGGTTCACTATCTACACATGCCATCTCTCACACTCCCTACAACCTTCTAATCAACCCAAATGGTATTGACCCAGACACGAAGGCCCCCAATGGCAAACCTCCCGAGAGAGTAAGGCTTCACAACATCAATACCGCTACTGGCACTATCTTAGTGTCTAGCATACACCTAGACTTCGCCTCATCCACCAATGGCATGCTCCCTGCCCTGCATACGAGGAGCGCTGGGGTAGACAACCACTTCGTCGTAGTGAGCTCCGACCTGTTGCTGGATACCGCGACAGGCAACCCATACCAGCCACCCCACTACACATCCCAGATTGTAGACAGGACCGGGCAGATGGTGATAGACGAGAGCGAGTTCGGCAACCATGGCTTCGTGTACTCGTCGGCAATGGCAACAACCACCTCTGATACCAACAACCCCTTCGCCGCCACGTGGCCCACGACAGTGGATGCCGCCTACCAGATAGGACACAGCGGTAGGCACACAGAGAACCACGTAGAGGGGCACTCCTACCTCAGGATACTACCCAAGGCCTCCGCTGAGCTGATTGACCAGAGAGCGGATGGCTCTGCTGATGTGGTGGACATCATCTACGATGAGATGCAGAGCGGCATAGACAAGGTAGTTCCAATCAACAGCGTGCTCGACCTCTACCGTGAGTTCGGAGCCGTGGAAATCAAGGACGTCGTCAGCAGTAGCACTGTGACTGCCGCGTACAACTCCTACAACGGCACCACCAGCCCACCTGCTGGCAAGAGGAAGCTCATTGCCATCGGCGGGCCTAACTTCGACTACACCCCATTCGCACTCAAGGGGCCCATACCACCCTTCCAGAAACATGACCCTGATGACGCTCAGACGCATATCAGCAGTGACATACGGAAGTACCACGTCAAGCCATCGAAGGAGAGCAGGGTGGCTATCCTACACGTTCCTAGGCTGTCTGACCTGACTCCCACACTAGCTCCCTTCGTGGAGATACACTACAATGCGATAGACCTCACTGGGGAGAGTGTGAGCAAGACGTTCAGCGACTCGACATGCGATTACAACAATGACCCAACCATCACCATAGACAGCACGGCGTTCCTGATACCGGGTATGGCTGTGTCGGGAAATGGTATACCAACTGGTGCCACTGTCTCCAGTATTACCAATGGTACTACATTCGAGCTTAGCGTATCCACCAACAGCGGGTCCTTCTCCAATAGCACTCTCACCTTCACTACGGTGACTCAACCGCTGTTGATGGTCGAGAAGACAGTCCCGTCCTCCGATACGCTAGTGAGTGGGGCTGAGTACATATACGACTCAATCATACATGCCATATCCTCAGGGATGACCCTACATGCCCCCGGAGGCTACATAGACGTCAGCTCACAGGACATCAACACCAATGACGCCATACTGTATGACCACAGTCTAGTGGGTGATACCTCAGAGGGGTACTCCTCTGACGACGAGATAGACGAGTCGCTCACACCAGCCAACTACACACCGAGGAACAACTCAGACTCCATACAGAACCAGACCCCCGGCGTGATACTCGACTCGACCAGCACGACTGGCACCCATGACTCAGTGTTCCACAAGCTGTACTTGGAGAAGGTCAACAAGGACAAGGCCATCACTGACAAGGGCAGCTACAGGAGAGTGGACCCGGAC
>TARA_R100001443_G_scaffold155_2_pt1 | contig 11763 bp, 8 predicted proteins | sample TARA_R100001443 | Tara Oceans TARA_R100001443 (sample SAMEA2622142) | marine metagenome | biome: marine biome (ENVO:00000447); feature: deep chlorophyll maximum layer (ENVO:xxxxxxxx); material: "saline water (ENVO:00002010), including plankton (ENVO:xxxxxxxx)" | depth 50 m
CAACTGTACAGTGCATCAATAATTTTTGCCTCTGTCTCCTCTCCTATGAACGGCACGTCAATTGACGAGTTTAAACTTTTTACCACTTTTGCCTTAAGCTCCTCGTCAAATATTGTGTCTACTATGGACTGTTTATTTTCAGATAGGATTTTTTCTATTAGGTTCATTTTTTCTTCTCCAGTTTCTTTAATCGTTTATGTATATCTTCTAGCTGTTCTTCTGTAAATACTGGTGGATGGCTCCATCCTTTTAAGGTTTCTATATCTTGACTTAAAAGTATAGCCTCCTTCTTTAAGGCTCGTACCTTTTTGTCTAGCTCGTTGTCCTCTCTTACATATGATATAACATCTGATAGTTTGTTAAGGATCATAGGCATAACTAATTTTAAAACATAGGCTGGTATCATTTTAATAGCTCCTTTATTTTTAGGGTTAGGGTTACAATACCTACAGCAAGTCCTACAAGCATACCTAGAAAGCTGATTAGTGGGTTAACCAGTTCAAGCCAGTGCAACAAACTGCCTCCTATTGAAGATGATATTCCTACATAGGGGTTGTTACCTAAGTACTCTAAACTATCTTTCATTTTTTATCCTTATCTTTTAAACCGTTGCCAGTTAACTTTGTTAATATATCTTCTATCCCATTTACAAATCCTTTTAACTCTTTTATATCTAGCTGTGCTTTTTTTATTTGGGATATTAATGCTATAATAATTCCTTCTAATCTTTTAAATTTTTCATCCATATCTCTAACTAGATCTTTTTGAATCCAAGATTGTTGCTTCCATATAAAGTAGCCAAAAAATGCCAGACCTGTAACAGGTAGACCGAACTGCTCTAAAAATTGGACTGGATCCATTACTGGTTAGATTCTAAATATTTTTCAGGTGTTCCTTTTCCAAGTGGAGTATTATATACTTTTTTCCAGTACTTAGCTCTGTCTTCCATAGTCTCTGGTATAGCTCCCGGTTTTCTTCTGTAGCATATTCTGGCAAAGAAAACTTGTAGTGCTATGTTAGAGGTGACAGAAAATTCCATATCATCCTCTTTAAATCCAAGGGACTTTGCAAAATCAATAAGAGGCTTTCTAAACACAATGTAGTTGTCCCAACAGTCTTTAATAACCCACCCCTCTATTTGGAAAAAACCTACTGCTGGACCACCTCCCATTTGCTCAAGGTGTCTGTATCCTGTCTCTACATTTCCAGTTTCAAATATAAGATCCTCTGCATTGTCACTGTACTTAATACCTGTTTCTGATAAATCCTCTAGTACTTTTCTGATTATTTTTCTTATAGTTTCTTTCATAGTCTCCTCTTATTCTTCGTATATTCCTTCAATTCTTTTTTCTTTTTCACCTTGCCATTCAAATATATCTTTTACTTTTGGTGGTATAGATTTGGGAAAGTGTGTAACTTGTTTTCCAAGCCACTGCTTATATATTTTTTGATCTGATTGTGATAACGATCCATTTTCTTTAAACTTATCCTCAAGCCTTCTTAGCTCTTCCCTTATAGTAGACAGCTTTCCCTTGCCCCACATATAATAGATAGGATGACCTACAATAGGTATTCTAAGTGGAAGACTAGAGTCTTCTTTTATATAACCACTAAACCAGTCTTTTATATTTGCAAGATCTTTTCCAAACTCTATAGGCAAAGATACAGAAGGTGGAGTTATTGTTTTAAATAATGCAAGCTCTGGACCAAATGTTTTTGCTACCCATATATGGTACTTTGAAATTCCAAACAACCTTATCATATTCTCTGTCATAATATCCCACATATGAATAGGCTTTCCTTTTAAATAATCTTTTAAGGCATCTGAAGTTCCGTTAAAAAGAACAAAAGCCATTGACAACGATGCAAGTTTTCCAAGAGCTCTTGCCTTGTTACCTGCCTTAAAATCATCCCAAACTTGGTTTCTGTATATGTCCCACTGCTTTATTGTAAATGTTTTTAATTGGTATAACATTCTTCCGTTTGGACTGTCTAAGTAAAACTGTGGAACCTCACTCTTACTTGCAGGCTGAAAATCCATTAGTGTCCAAAATGCTAAGAACTTAACATTCTCTGTTATCTTTCCGTCTTTTAAATCCTGTATAACCTGTGGTGCATCTTCTTCAAATATCTCGGTAAGTGTTTCTGTTTGTCTTTTGGTTAACTTATCTGCCTTGGCTTTTTTCTGAAACTTTTCAATGGTAGCATTCATCAGTGTTTCTTTTCCAACCTGATCTATTTTTTCTAATCCTGTCCACTTAAATATAGTATTAACATGCTTGCTGAACCCTTTAGGGTTTTGCATTTCTTGTGCTATATATTCTACCCCTACATCTTCTCTTTTTATTCTTTTAAGGTTAACTTTAGGAAGAGCACTAGCAAGTGATCTGCCTAGTGCCTTTGGAGTTTCTATTGGTGCATTTACAGCAGACCAAGCTACATCACCAAACTGAGTTACCATACTTGTAAATTGCCCCATCGTACCCAGATAACTAATATCTCTTATATTTCTAAGAAATCTGCTCATGTGAGATTTGTTAAACCTTGCATTTAAAATAGTAGTAACTTCTTTCTCTTGAGTTTTATTAATTAAACCTTCTTCAATCATTCCTGCTACAAACTTTCCTATACTATCACCCAAGTCCTCACCCTTGCCAAAAAACTTTTTAGATGCAATGCCTTCGTTCATTGTGTCTATATATCCTATTAATGACTCAACAGGGTTTGCATAGAACTGAAGTAAATCTTCAGATACATTTTCTATCTTTCTTCCTTTAATGTTTCTTGGGGTTGACTTAGATTTAAATCCATACCCACCTATAACAGAGTTTGCTATAGAAATCATTTCTTCTTCTGTAAGTTTTCTACCAAGAGACTTTTCTTTTTTCTTTTGAGCCTCTTCAATAATTGTAACGGACTCTGGATCAACACCACCAAAATAATCAATCATTCCTTCGTAATTAATAGGAAGTCTAGGGAAGTAGTTGTCTATTTTATTTACATCGTAGCCAACTGATAGTGCATCTTCGTAAAACCTTTCAAGGAGTTTTTGAACAGAAACAAACTCAGAGTTCATATCGTACTTGTCTAGCATCGGCTGTATGCTTTCTTCGTATCCGTTGTACAGGGCAAGAGTTAAAATCTTTTTATCTTCTTGATTCATTTTTTCAAACTTAGTTAAGAAAGGTAGTACAGTTTTTCTGTCTGCATTTATTTTAATGCCTTGGTCAAACTCAAACCTTCTAAGTATAACCCTTAGCTTTGGATGTATTCTTTTAAGTCTTGTAGATATAGGTATAATTGCTTTATCGTAAAAACTTGGATCTTTTGTTTTAAGGACCTTGCCCTTTCCTGTTAACAGCTTGCTAGGTAGCTTTCCTTTTTTAAGCTGGAACGAAGGCATAGGCTTGCCACCCTCTTCTCTTAAGGTTTTGGTTATCTTAATTGCCTCAGATGAAAATGTTGAAGGCAACTCTAAACCTTCTTTATCATAATCAATAGCATCTGGATCTTTTAATGATGCAATCTCTATATTCTCTACCTTTGTCCCTGTGTATTTTTTAGATAGTTTATTGAGTTTATTTGGAACTGCCTCTCTATATATAAACTTATGCATATATCCACCGACTTCTATATCGTCAGATATAATATGATTTTTGCTTGTTCTAAAATATTTTTCTAGTTGTTCTAGTTGAGCTTTTCTGGAGTACTGAACCAAATCAGGTTGAGCTAATAAATCTCCTGTCATTACATTTAATCCAATAGGGTCTTTAATGTCTTTAAAATATTGCCTTGGTAATGTTTCTTTAGTTCCTTCTATTATTTTATTAGCAATTTTTTCTCCAAACACTTTTACTAATTGAAATCTTGATAAAGATGCAAATTTAATATCTTTATTACCTTCCTCTACTGCCATTAAATTTACTGGAGTTTTTTGTTTATCTAGAAGTCTTGCATTGTACCTTTCTACCCCATCTTTACCTATATACTTATTAACTATAAGATGGTTGCCAGTCTTTCTTGCACCACCAACATTAGCAGAAGTTCTCCAGTCTGTAATTGCTAGATAATCAAAATCTTGATCTATAGCTTTTCTTATCATTCTTTTTAATCCCAAGTTAACCCAGTCTAAACCCTCATAAGGCATAGGAGGAGCTGATATAGGTCTGTCATATTTTTTTATCATTGTGTCATAATAATATTTATCGTGGGAGTACTTTGTATCTTTTTCTTTTTTTATTGAAAGCACTACTGGCATATTTTTATCTTTATGCAACAGACTCAATTTATCGTTGGGTCGGTAAGATTGTAGTGTCTTAAATATTTGATTTATAGATGTGTAAGAGTTATCTATTGCCCATTTTTGATAGTCTGGCATAATATCATTTTGATATGTTTCCATGTATGAATCAAGGTCTTTTATTGTTTTAGAAATAAAAACATTTCGTTCTTGATCATTAACATCTTCACTATTTTTAAAAATATCTAAAATATAATCTTCGTTGTTTTTTATAGTTTTATAGCCCCACTCTATATATTCTTTTGTGTTGTTAAGTTTATCTTGAATAGAATTAAGCCATTCTACTTTTAATTTATTCCATTTATTAAAATCTCTTTTTTCATTTGATTTAATAATAGTTGCCCAGTCACTTTGAAGTTCATCTATATATAAAACTTTTTTTCCATCTGGAGTGTATCTGGTGGTGTGCCTAACAAACACAGCTATATTATCATGAGGGAAATGTGCTTTGTCTACAAAAAGTTCTCCTTTATTAAAAGATTCTGTTTCAGTAATGTACTCATTTTTATTCTTCCATTTATCTTCTACTTCTTGTTCGGTTTTCCCTGTTTGTAAAACAATTTTATCTCCATAAAATTTTGCATACAAAGCATAACCATCTTCAAAAGGTTCTATGCTATATTCAATTTCTTCATCATATTTTAAATATGGGATTGTTATTAAATGTTCAGTATAATTTTCATGGTAAGTATTTTTAACTCTTTCTTCCCACTTAGTAAGCATATCTTCACTTGTCTTTCCTAGCCTAATTAATTCTTCCTCTCTATTTATTTCTTCAAAATGCAATTCAGCTTGATGGAAATTATTAAATTTTCTTGTTATGTGGTTATCGTGAAATACTTTATATACAAACGGTCCGTTTATATCTCCAGTTTCATTTTTTTGAATTACAGACTCTATTATTATGGCAGACTTATTATAAACTTTATCACCTACAACTCCTGTTGTAATATTAGATATAATATTTTTCCACAGATCATCGTCTTTAGATTGATATTCTAGCTCTATTTCATCTAACAGTGTATCTGTAGTGTATGGAGCTAATTCATTTTTAAGGTCTTGGCTCCAAACTTCCTCAACTAACATAGAGTTTGTAGGCTCAATTACATTCATTCCTTCTGGCTTTTCTCCTAATACATACTCATCAAGACTTATTCTCTCAAGGTCAAGTGTATTTACCAGTTCGTTTTTGTTAACCTTGTCGTTGGGGTTTTTACTTTCAAGCATGTCATCTACAAAGGACCACTTAAACTCTGTCTTGCTTACACCTAGCACTGATTGAAGGTCTTTCCATTTTACAGGCTGTCCCTTTGTTGTTCGTAGGTTACCATCGGAATCAACATCAAAACTATTAATGTTTTTCTTTATCTTTGACTCCCACAGTGGAACCGACTCTACTCTTGGTTTTCTAGCTTGGAAGGACTTTCGTCGAAGTTTAGAGACTTGGTCAATGCTTTTTGTCCTATTCTGAAGAACTCTTTCCTCAGCATCCCTTTGTTCTTCATATCCTCTAAGATCCCCAAGATCCTTGGATGTGGTAAATTCGTTAAATTTTTCTTGTCTGACATCTGATGCCTCCCTGAATGATATACCCGGATCTACCTGTGCACCTTCGTTTTGATATAAATCTTTTTCGTAGTACCACAGCAGAGCCTGTACTTGAGTGTTCGACCACTCCATTCCTGTTTCTTTTGTTAGTTGTTCAGAGATATTATTTAATACCTCGATCATTGTGTTTCTTTCTGATTTGTTTCTAGGTGTTTCTACTATCTTTTCTTTTCCAGATTTTTTATCTATAAATGTTGGGGTTCCCATCCACCTGTTCCAAGTACGAGACCACCACAGGTCTAGGGTAGGAATGTCCGATATTCCGTTCATGTTTAAAAAGAATGCACCTATCTTTGGACCAAGCAGTTCTGCTCCGTAGTGTGTTTCATTTTCAGTCATAAAGCTAGCCAGTGATGGGTTACCCTTCTCGTTAAGTTTGTAACCACTGCTAAGGTGAGCTCTTCCTGTTCTTGTTTCAAGTAGGTACTGCATAGCACCCTCAAGACCTAAATCGTTGATCAATCTTTCAATCATCTGTGCATTGCCAGTAACAGCCTTGTACAATTTTCCACCACCCAATCTATCTTTTCCTTCCCAGCTTCTACCTACAAGTCCGTAGTTTTGTTTAGGTTTTTTAGTTTTAGGATCAATAACCTCTTTATTTCTAAATGGCATCTTTCCTGTTCTAAAGTACTCCCTTACTATATCTACAGCCATGTCGTAGTTAGGTTGAACCTTTGTACCTTGAGATGTTATGGCTAGCATAAGAAGTGCAAACTGTTTATTTTCTACTGACTGAAGGACTTCAGGGACTTCAATAGCCATTTGTTCTAAAGCATAGTCAACTCCATCGTACCACTGTCTTACACCATCCACATCACTACCCTCTTTAAGATATTTCTTTGCCTCTTCAAAACCTTTTAGATTACCTCTTTCCTTTAGTTTTGGAATTTGTTCTTTGGTTATTCCTTTTGTAGGTGGATTGATGATTGAGTTGTTCTTTAGGTCTTTGGCTACCTGTAGTACAGACTTCTGCATCGAAGTCCCTGAGCTTGTGGGGGTTGAGGGTTTTCTTAGTTGGAAGGATCTGTCTAAAATATCGTTTTGTTTTACTTCTTGACCTTTAGGATAGTATCCCCACTCCTCCAGTGAGTTCATATCCCATAGTACATCTTTAGCTTTTACTTTAAATTTATGTACAGGGGTTTTAAAGTACATTGAGTGGTCTTTTGCATAGGTCTTAGAAAGGGTTATCCAGTCTCCTGCATTTAATTCTTTTTTTGGTCCTGCCCTATAAACTGTTACCTCTGCATCTGGGTTCCCTTTTATAGATTTTAAATAGTTTATTGCCTCTACGGTTTCTTGATAAACTTTCTTTTGTTCTCCGGTATTTATAGAGCCTATATAGTATCTAGGTGTATCATATACATCATCTGGAATTTTATTACCTTCAAGTAGATTATGTGCAGGTGGTCCTTCTCGTGAAGGTCTATGACTACCCATATAGCTTAGTTGGTATGACTTAGGGGTTCCTATTCCTTTTTCTTTACTAATTTCTATATCTTGAGCTTGGGTTACTTTCTTTACCTTAAACTGTCCTGCCTCTTCGTACATCTTAACTACATCTGGTGATATATCTGATATACCTAGTAGGTTTTGAAAGTACTCCATAACCTTTCTGTATACCCTTCTTAGTGCAGAGTCTTCGTATAGGTTTTGGTTTGCAAAGTAGTTCATACCATCTTTTTCAAAGAACTCCTGTGAGCTTAGTGAGTTGTTCTCGTAGTCGTAGTTTTTATCTATAAAGCCATTCTCCATAAGCCTAAGATAAAGTCTTTCTTTTAGCTCTGGGTTGCTGTGTATAGACTTGTAATACTCTTGGAATAAAGATGACTCTTGGTCGTTCAAGGCTCTGTGGTACCATCCGTACATCTCCTCAACAACGGTAGAAACATCTGCACCTTGGTTGAGCTTCATAAGAACCTTTGTGGTTCCCTCAATTAAATCTTCAAAGTTTTCTGTAGATCCATATGCCCATATATTTTCTGCATTTTGCTCTGTCATCCCCTCTCCTGCAAGGAACTCTACATACTTATCTCTTCCTACCTCTTTCCACTCTTCATCTGTATATACCTCACCAGCATTTTCTAGCTCTGCTCTAAAGTAGTCTTGTGTTAGGTTAACAGCCTTCTCTGTTAGATCTATAGCACCAGACTCCTCTATTATGTCTGGGTTCCTTATAGCCATATCTGCTAAGAAGTCAAGTGTAAACTCATCGTACTTACCTGAGTCTCTAGCTACTTGAATCTGCTTACCTATCTTTGTTGTCTCTAAGAACTTGTCTCTTTTTTGTTTTCTTCTATAATCTCTTTCGGCAGGATCCATTTTGTACTCTGTAGCTATTCTTACACCTGCACCTAACCCTACTATAGGTATAATTGCTTTAGCTGTTTCTTTTACAACATCTTCATATCTGTCAAGCCTTTCTTCAAAGGGATCGTACTCAATATCAGTCCCTCTCATCCTGTTGCTTATATATTTAGCTACATCTTCACCAGTATCTAGTATTAACTCTTGGGTAAGCTCTTGACCTATTTCTTTAAAATAATCCTTACCAAACTCTTTAGATAGCCTTGCAACAGCTCCCTTAGTAATTCTTTTTTTTATTTGATCTTTTATTTGTGTTTTAGCTATTGCTGTTAAGTTTTTAGCCATTATATTAAGGCTAACAAGCTCTGTAGATGCATAAGGAACAGCAAATGCTTTTGCATTAGCTATGGCAATATCATGGTCTATACCTTCTCTTCTAAGCTCAAGATAAAGATCTTGGGCTCCCTGCCTGTACCAGTAGTATGTAGACCCTGCTTTGTATCCTAATGAAAAACCTTTTTTAGCACCAGCCGGACCAGCTAGAGCCGATGGAACTGATGAAACAAGTCCCCAACTTAACCCTTTAAGTATTGAATCTATCATAGGTGGTGCTATTGCAACAGTTGAATGAAGTATATCTTCTATAATATTGCTTTTATCGTCTGTAAACTTAACTGGACCAAGTTGGTTTTTGTGTGCCTCTACCAAAGCCTCTCTAGCCTCTATATTGTCACCGGTTATTATATCGTAGTTTGCTTGATCCTGTAATGCTTTTGTGTCGTTAACTACCCAGTTTTTTCTTAGCTCAGAAAAGAACCCTGACTGAGGAAGTTCTCCCATAGCCAAGCCTCGTGATATAGCATCGTTCTGTATTAATCTTTCAAATCTATTCCAATCTACAGGAACATAAGACTCATCATTAAGATTATATACTTTATAACCTTGATTCTGCAAATTTCTAGCCGATTGCAACTTTTCCATGTTTTCATCGTATATAGCCTTTTTCTCTTCATATAAAAGATTTTCATCTGTTGCCCAAGACTCATCCGATGCATCGTGCATAAGAGTATTAATTATTTCTTCTGCATTTTCCTCTACAGGTCCTGTGTCATCTTGAAATCCACTCTCAAAGTCAATAAACTTATCTCCTATATTTTGATCTTCTTTTACAAGACCAAGTACCTGACCATCAACCTCAACAGTCTTTGTAAAATTCATACCCATAGGATCTGCTTGGGACTTAATAGGGATTGGCTTTTGTGCTGTATAGTCTACTTTTAAAGATGAAGGTGGTGTGTAGTTAGCTGACTGAGATAATTGGTTTATGTTTTTCTTGCTATAAAAACGACCATCTTCACCTTTAACAACTACATTTCCTTTAAACTTTTCCCCTTCTACCATATTATCCCAAGACTCGTGGTTCCTTCCTAGCAATACCTTTCCAGTAGATGGCTCTAAACTTCCCCAACTATCTGGATTGTAGCTCCTTGATCCTGACTTTAAAGCACTGCTTGCATCGTATCCATCAGACTCTGGGTCAAACTGTGGAACTAATTCGGCAGTCCAGTCTTCATATGTAAAGTCAGAGGTGTTTAAAGTGTCAAAAGCCTTTTGTCTTTTGTTATCATCCTGCATATCAGAAAGCCAATCTTCATACTCAGGAAGGTCATATTCTTTCTGAAGGTTCTTATAAAGCTGTTCACTCATTAGTATAATTTAGGTTTTTTATTGGTTAACTTGTCCAACTTTAATTGAACATTTGTAGAGTCAGATTCTAATTTAGAAATGTCTTTTTTATATGTATTAATTAAATCTTTTTTTGTTTCTATATCTTCTTTTGATTTTTCATTAAATGGTATTAAATCTTTAGTTTTTTTATTCCAATTTTTAAGATCATCTTCATGCTTTTTAAGGCTACTTCTTTTGTCAGAAAGTTTTTCTTTTATTTTATCCATCTTGCCTGTTTGTGTTCCAATTGCCTTTGTTCTTCTTTGTTCTTCTTTCTCATAATGACCAGCCACCAAAGAAGAATCTCTCTGTGCAATAAAGCTGTTCTTGTACGGACCAAAAAACTCTGTGTACTCTTTCTTGTTGTGGGGAAGGTAGTCCTGCTTGTTTATTCTTATCTGAGACTTTTCCCAGTCCTTCATGCCTTTATACATTGCCCTAGACTTTTTAATAGCCTTTCTCATATCTTCTTTTTCTCTGGCAAGCATAAGTTCACCGATTGATTTATATTGTTTTATTGCCATCTATTTCCTCATATCTGTATATGTTCTTGTAGTTGGGTCCCAGTATACATCTTCTAGGTCTTTACCTCCTACCTGTGCTTGGGTTAACTGAGGTTGCTGTCTTTGAGCATACTGACCTGCTAGACCTGCTCCCATTCCTATCACATCTCCTACCATGCTTGACCTTATTCCAGCTTGTTGCTGTGCTATACCTCTAAGTTTTTCTTCTCTTGATAGTCTAGCCTGATCTAACCTTCCCTGTGCCTGTCTTTTAAACTCAGCATTCTGCATAGCCATTCTTTCAGATGCCTGTGATATTTGACCCATAGTGGCTCTTGATGCCCTGTTCCTAAGCTCACTTGCAATAATAGAATTTTCAAGACCTTGTTGTATAGCAGTGCCTGTTGCTCTTTGTTGCATAAACTGACCCTGCTGTCTAATAGGTGATATTGCTTGGTTCAGCTTCTGCTGGTACATAGGATCACCTTGTTTTGCCTCACTCTCTAGTCTTTTAAAGTACTCCTTCTCGTACTTGCCCATTTGTTTTTGCTTGTTAAGAGCCTTAATCTCTTGCTTTTTACTGTATAAAGATCCAAGACCCTGAAGCACTGCTGGCACTGCTGTCCACCACATCTTATATCTCTCCTTTAATTTCGTGTATTAACTCTCTATCTCTTTGCTGTTCCATAATTCTTGCTATACTGTTCTCCCAATATCCTATAAACTTATCGTGCATACCTGAGTCTGTTTTTGCATATGCAACTGCAACAGCATAGTCACACAGATCTCTATGATACTGCATTGATATAATCGGAGAAGGATCTGCATCTTGATCTTGTATTTCATCAACAGTTGCATAATATGAATATCTTATTGTCCCTGAGCTAGGCAATCTATCTAATATTAAACTTTCATTTCTTATGAAATAACCAGTAGGTGTTCCTGTTCTAAGTCCATGTGTAGATGTAGAATTGTCATAGTCTACTTCATCTTCTTCAATAGGATATAATTTATCTCCATCATATGTTATTTGAATAATTTGCTTGTAGTTAGATGGCAATCTAAAACTTTCCATACTAGAACTTATATTTCCAATAAATTCATGCATTTCATATATATTACACCTACGAGTAAGCTCCAGCTCTGCCTCCTTTAAAAGTTCTATTAACATCTGCTTTCGTTCATCAACGAACAACAAACATCTATCTGCTAATTTATCAAACGTCATACATTCTCCAATTTTGTAACCCTTTCTTTAAGGGATGTTATCTCTCTTCTTAGTTCGTCTATTAAAGCCTGCAACCTAACAACTGC
>TARA_R100001443_G_scaffold3549_4_pt1 | contig 11700 bp, 13 predicted proteins | sample TARA_R100001443 | Tara Oceans TARA_R100001443 (sample SAMEA2622142) | marine metagenome | biome: marine biome (ENVO:00000447); feature: deep chlorophyll maximum layer (ENVO:xxxxxxxx); material: "saline water (ENVO:00002010), including plankton (ENVO:xxxxxxxx)" | depth 50 m
ACCTGACCGCAAGGCAGTTGAATGGCAAAAAAGAAATAGATGGTTTGGTGGTACGGATACTTCAGACAGAATTATGTCTCAGGCAGCATTAGTTATTCATAAAGAATTAGTAGATGACGGTATTATACCTAACGAAGATTCTGATGAATATTATAATGAACTTGATGCTAGAATACGCTCAGAATTTCCTGAGAAATTTAAGCAGAAGAATGTTAATAAGGTTCCAACAGTCGTAGGGGGATCACGTGCAAACCCTGGTAGTTCTAAAGTTAAGTTATCAAAAACAGAAGTTGAGATGGCAAATAGACTTGGAGTGGACCTAAAAGAATATGCACGCCAAAAACAACGCCAGTTAAAGGCGGGAGGATAATATGACAAAAGCAACTCAAAGCAGTCGAAAAAAGACTACACGGGCTTCGACATCTCGTAAAAAAGTTTGGACAGCACCTAGCAAACTAACGGTGGAACAGCCACCTGAAGGGGTGCATTATCGTTGGGTTAGACATGAATTGTTTAATCAACCAGATGATGCAAATGTAAATGGTAGAGTCAGACAAGGCTATGAGCCTGTAAGACCAGATGAATTAGGCGAAGATGCCTATCCAGATGTTCTTGATACAGGTAAACACGCAGGCACAGTTCGATCAGGAGATTTAATTCTGATGAAAGTTCCGCAAGAAATTGTAGATCAAAGAACTGCTCACTATAACTCTCAAACAGAGTTGATGGGTAAAGCCTACGCAAATGATCTTAAGAATGCAGGTCAAGGCGATATGCGTGGCATGGACGAATCAAAGACTACGGTTACAGGCGGAAGTTCAAAAGAAACTAAGTTCGAAGACTAAATAATTAGACATATCTAGTTATCTAGTTTTCTTTTAATAATAATAATTAATTTTCTAAAGGAGGAAATTATATGGCTGGATATGGTCTATCACCAATAAGACATGCAGCTGGAGGCACAGTACGTTTAAATAACTATACAGATATGAATGGTTATAGAATTGCTGCTACTGCACCATCTGCGTACTTCGAAGGCGACCTTGTTACTTATAGCTCAGGCTTACTAGTAACTGATGTCGGCGCAGCATCTCCGGGTGCAGTTGTCGGTGTTTTCTGGGGAGCAGAATACGAAGATAATTCTACAGGCGATGTAAAATTCGTACGTTCAATTGCGAACGCAACTGTAGCAAAAGCACAATATAAAGCATATGTCTATGACGATCCGTTTACAATCTTTAAGATTCAATCAGATCAAGCAGGCACAGGCTTAACTGCAGCGAACTCAACTGGAAAGCTAGTACAAATCGTAGCTTCACCATCTGGTTCGGCAATAACTCACAAATCAGGACTAGTAGCTGATGCTTCTACAGTAGCAACTACTAATACTTTTCCACTAACTGTTTTAGGTAGTGCAGAAGCTGATGGGACTTATACTGCAACTGGTACTGCTATGGACATAGTAGTGAAAATTAACTCACACCAACACCTAAATGGCGCTACTGGCGTTACAGGTATATAATATCTAGGAGGATATAGAATATGGCAATTACAAGAGGTCAAATACTCAAAGAATTAGTACCTGGTTTGAACGCGATTTTCGGAACTGAGTATTCTCGTTACGAAAATGAGCACGCAGTACTATTCGATGAGGAATCATCAAATAGAGCTTTCGAAGAGGAAGTATTATTCCCAGGTTTTGAGGCAGCTCAAACTAAATTCGAAGGACAAGCTGTTGCATATGGCAACACTGGTGAAGGGTATGTTTCTCGTTATACAAACGAAACTGTCGCTATGGCATTCTCAATTACTGAGGAAGCTATGGAAGACAATTTGTATGACAAGTTATCAACTCGATTAACAAAAGCATTAGCACGTTCAATGGCTTCTGCTAAACAAACTAAAGCGGCAAACGTCTACAACAGAGCTTTCAACAGCTCTTTCACAGGCGGCGATGGACAAGAGTTAGTATCTAACGCTCACCCATTAGCTTCAGGATCAACAGGTTCTAACAGACCTACAACTTATGCTGACCTTTCAGAGGCTTCTCTTGAAACAGCATTAATTGATATCGCAGGATTTACTGACGATAAAGACATCCCGATTGCAGCTCAAGGTCGTACACTACACATACCAAGACAATTGGTATTCGTAGCGGAAAGACTATTAGCATCTCCATACAGACCAGGATCATCAGACAATGATGTGAATGCAATTAAGTCTACTGGAATGCTTCCAGGTGGATACCATGTGAATCACAGATTTAGTGATCCAGATGCGTTCTTTATTAGAACTGATGTTCCTAACGGAATGAAAATGTTCAATAGAGCACCTGTAGCGACTTCTATGGAAGGCGACTTTGAAACTGGAAACGTAAGATACAAATCTAGAGAAAGATATAGCTTTGGCTTTTCTGACTGGAGAGGCGTATACGGAAACGAAGGCGCATAACACACTTTGTAGAGGGGGCAGAAATGTCCCCTTTACTACTTGGATTTAACAAATCTTACTTGACTGACCAAGCAGACGTTATAGAGACAGTAAGAAAATAACTTGGGACTATACTCCCAGAAGGATTAAAGAATGGCAAATTCAACTTTTAGCGGTCCGATTAGATCGGAAAGCACACTTAAAGCAATAAGTAAAAATGCAACTACAGGAACAATTACTGAGATTGTAACTATGGGTGACGCACCCGTTGCATTAGGCGATGAAGATAAAACTCTTGACGCTGCAACACACAGTGGAAGAACTCTTGTAGTTCCTGCACTAGCAGCTAACAGAACTATCACTCTACCAGCACCAGTTGCTGGTCAATGCTATAAACTTATTTATGGCGGCGCAGCAGAAGAAACAGAAAATCTAATTATTTTAACACCAGGTAATACTAATTTTTACATTGGTGGTATTGTTCATTTAGATTCTAACGCAGATAACGTATCTGTTTACTCTGATGGAAACTCTAACTCAAGTTTAACTCTTACAGATAGTGGTTTATTTGAGGTTAATATTATGGCTAAAGATAGCACTAATTATTACATTTGGGGTTATGCAGAAGGCGCAGACGCACCTGCATTCGCAGACCAATAATATAATTAATGGGGGCCTTCGGGCCCTCATATTCTTGATTAAGAAGGGAAGAACAATATGGCAGACACAGTAACAGGTCCAACTATATTACAACAAAATGAAAAAAGAGTTACTATTAAAATAGTAATTCAATCAGATGGTACAGGCGGTACCACAGTATTCGGAGATGTATCGGCAATGGATGCACTTCCAAACGGAACAACTTGCAAAACTTTAAGCATACAAAGATTATGGTTTGCTTGTGATACAGGTGATGGAGGAGATTCATACGCCCGTTTAGATTATGAAGATGATGATGGGGATATTCCTATTGTTGGATTAACTGGAACAGGTTATTGGGACTTCAGAGAATTCGGTGGAATTCCTGCAAACCAATCCTCGAACACAAACCAAGACGATATTAATATAGTTATACCCGGTACAGCAGATGCAGGTAATATGTATACTGTTGTTATGGAATGTACTAAGACATACGTAGAGTAATAAATGAGCGAGCAAACTAACAAAGAAGCAATTATAGAAATTAAAGGCGACCTCAAATTACTTAACCAAAAAATAGATTTAATAAAAGACAATCATTTGGCCCACATGGCTCAAGACATTGACAAGCTTTCTAAATTTATTTGGGTAATTGGTGGCACTGTATTTGCGCAAATGTGTTATTTGATTGTTCGTACCTTAATATAGGAAGGACAAAATATGGCCACATCAGGCACACAGACATTCAATCTAACGATTGATGATGTAATACAAGAAGCTTATGAAAGACTTGGCGTAAGTTCTAAGGGCGGTTATGATCTAGTTACAGCTAGACGTTCTCTTAACTTATTGATGTTGGAATGGGTTAATGATGGTGTAAATTTATTTACTCTTGATTTAGTAGAACACACCATGACCAAAGATCAAGGGCACATTACGTTTAGTTCTAACACATACTCGGATGTATTAGATGCAGTTATAACAGATACTAATGCTGATCCAGATTCTGATCAAGAAATAGAACGTATTAGTCTTACTGATTATTTACAACTTCCAACTAAAACAACTTCAGGCAAGCCATCACAGTATGCTGTTGAGCGTAATGCTCAATACGATAGCAGCGGTGTAGCTACACACAAAGTTTATTTGTGGCCTGTACCTGATCAAACTTACTACAAATTAAAAGCATGGATGATTAAATATCCAGATGATGTTGCATGGACCAGTACAGCTGGTGGACAAGTAACAGTTCCATATATTGATTACAGACAAAACGTTCAAATACCAAAACGTATGCTACCTCCTATGATTAGTGGACTAACTGTTAAGTTAGCACACAAACATCCTGGAACTGTAGATGTAAATAGAAGAGCAGAACTTACTGCAATTTATAAAGATGAATGGGAAAAAGCTAGAGAAGAAGATAGAGAACGTGTAAGTTTCTATGTACAACCAGCGGTATATTACTAATGTTTAATTTTGCATATGGACCAGTACCAGACATTGTTTTAGAGCCTGGCTTTCTTGAAAGATTAAGAGAGGCATTTCCGACTGGTGAGCCTATAGCAGGCATACCTGGAGGAGCAGGAGCAGAACAAATGCCAAAAGAAACATTAGAAGGAATGGACGCTTACGGTAATATACATTTTACTAACAAAGAACCTACTATTCTGCGACCACCATTACCAGGTGATCCAGGGTATGATCCAACACTTCCTCCTGATTATTTAGAACCTGTTCCTTTTCCAATTGACATAATGCCAATGGGAAAAGACGACAAAGAAACCTCCATCGCAAAAGGAATAGCCGCATTGATGCCTGCCGTAGAAGAAGAAAAGTACAAGAAATATGTTGCATCAGATACTAACCCATTTGAATCTATGGGAGTATCTTCTTTAGGGCAAGATGCTTTAAGACAAATGATATTTGAAAGAGCTAATCCATCATTTAACCAACAAAAAAATTACAAAAGTTATATTGGATAGACATGGCAAGATATACTAAAGGAAAACATGCAGTAGCAATTGATGACCGTTCTGGTTTTAAGGTAAAACATAAAGACCTTAGAAGAGAATGGACTGGTATGATGGTTCACAAAAGTGATTGGGAATCTAAGCAAGCACAACTTGATCCCTCTAAATATTTTAAAAATACTGGAAGCAATGTAATAGAAAACCCAAGACCAGATACTTCAAATGATTCAGTTGTCGTAAGACTTGGACCTTTGAATCAAGGATACTCTGGAACAATGAAAGCCTACAATGGTACCTTACATACAGGACCAGGAGGAAATATTGATCTTGTTGAAATTCCACCAGGACAAGAAGCAGGAACAGCTCAAGGTTCTCCTGCATTTAATCTTGCAGATCAACTTACCGGCATTGCAGCTGGTACTGGCTTAGGTACATTAGTACAAAATCTTGCAGATCAACCATCTGGTGTAGCTGCAGGAACAGCTCAAGGCGGTTCTGGATTATTCTTTGGATCAACAGAAATACCACCAGGCATTGCAACAGCAACAGCCCTTGGAACAGTTATTGTTAATGCAAATGCATTACCTACCGGAATAGCAGCTGGTTCAGCTCAAGGCTCAGTAACTCCAGTAGTTAGTGGATGGTCTCAAGGTACTTGGGGTCAAGGAGCTTGGGGATACGGACAACAGGGAGGAGCATTATAATGTTTACGTATACAACTTTAAAACAAGCCATTCAAGATTGGATGGAAAACGATGCGGCAGAATTTACCGCAGCAACAGGATCTGGTGTAGCTCCAATAGATTTATGCATACAGTTGGCAGAACAACGTATGTACAAAGACATTGATTTTACATCTGGCCAAAAAACAACCAGTGCTACTTTGTCAGCTAATACTAACCTGTTAGCTGTGCCTCAAGATTTAGTAGCAATGAGATGGGTTAGAGTAGCTAATGGTGATTGGATCTATCAAAAAGACGAATCATTTATCCGCGAATATTGGAGAGCTGGTACTAACGCAACACAAACAGATCAACCATACTACTGGGCATTTACAAATGATGGAACTACTTATACATCATCAGATAGACAGACAAATATCATATTTGCCCCCACTTCATCGGTTGACAAAACCTTAGAGATCAGTTATAATATAAGACCAACAGGGTTATCTTCATCTCAAGCAAACACCTATTTGAGTGATTATTGTGGAGATGCTTTGTTATATGCTTGTTTAATAGAGGCTGCTACTTTTATGAAAGCAGACCAGGAATTAGCCAAGTATCAACAATTATATCAGAGGGCAGCACAAGTGTTAGCTTCTGAAGAACAATTAAGAATGAGGAATTCTACACTGGTACAAGGTGAACTTAACGAAATATCAAGAATAAGGGAAAATAGATAATGGCAATTACATCAGCAATATGCTCAACATTTAAAAAAGAGCTAATGACTGCTACGCATAATTTTACTACTACTAGTGGAAACACTATGAAAGTGGCTTTGATTAAAGCAAATGCTTCACAAACAGGCACTTATAATGCGGGCACGACTTCATACACAACAATCACAGGTAACTCAGACGAGTTAGCAAATGGTAACGGTTATACTACAGGAGGTAATACATTAACAAATGTAACACCTACAAATGGTACAAGCACAACTACAACTGCTTTGACAGATTTTGCAGACACGTCTTGGACTTCTGCTACATTTACTACAAGAGGTTGCGTCATTTATAATGACTCAGCATCTGGAGATCCAGCAGTAATGGTGATTGATTTTGGTGCAGATTATTCTGTAGCAGGAGGAACATTTACTATTCAGTTCCCAACTGCAGATGAGTCAAACGCAATTTTAAGAATAACATAATAAATATTTAAAGGAAACATAATATGGCATCAACATGGTCCAGTCTTGGAATAAGACTAATGACAACAGGCGAGAACGCAAACGCTTGGGGTGATCAAACTAATCAGAACTGGGAAAGACTAGAAGATGCAGCTGACGGTTTAGCAACTGTTGCTGTCACTGGTGCAACCTCTTTAACTTTTACAGCACAACCAACTTCTTATGCTGATGAGAATGGTCGTAATAAAGTTTTAGTATTCACTGGTACAGCTGGGGGCACACAAGCTATTACGTTTCCAAACATTGAAAAAACATATCACGTACTAAACGATTCAAATTCAACTCTTACTTTAACTACTGGCACTGGAGCGGCGACCGTTTCATTAGCAGCAGGTAAAGATAAAATGATTTATAATGATGGCTCTGATGAAATTCATGATGCCTTAGCCAATTTATCTACAACAACTATAGCTACCTCTGGCGCTGCTACAATCACAGGAGCATTAACTTCAGGTGCTGGTGGTACAATAGGTGCAGCTGGTACAGCTACTAGTGTTGCTGGTATTCCGTTTTATTCAGTATCATCAAACAACTCTTTATACACACACGATGTGTCAGGTACAGATAACTCAGCAGAAAATAATACTGCTTATGGTTTTGCAGCCATGGATGCTATTACGACTGGTGACCATAATGTGGCAATCGGTAAAGAATCTTTAACTGCAAACACTACAGGGTCTAGTAATCTTTCAATAGGTGTTCAAGCTAATTTTGGTGCTGATACAGAAAGTCACAACTTATCGATTGGTCAAGCTGCTCTTGGTAGTAGTGTAGCTGGTGGTGAATACAACGTTGCTATTGGAAACTTCTCACTAGATGCTTTAACTTCTGGAGATAACAACGTAGCAGTAGGATATGAAGCTGGAACAGCATTAACTACAGGAGTTGACAACACAATACTTGGATACACTTCCGCAAAAGGATTAACTACTGCAAGTTTTAATACAATATTAGGTGCAGATGCTTGTGATACGGGAACTATGACAGGAAATAATAATACTATAGTTGGTTTCCAAGCAGCACGAGCTTTAACATCTGCTACTGATAGTATATTTATGGGTTCATCTGCTGGAGTGTCAGTAACAACTGGTGCCAACAATATAATGATTGGTAGAGCTGCTGGTGATGGATTTGATACTGAAAGTCACAATCTTGGAATTGGTACTGATGCATTAGGTGGAGGTAGTTTAGCAGGTGGAGAATACAACGTAGCAGTTGGAAACTACACACTAGATGCTTTGACTTCTGGTGATGAAAATATTGCAATAGGCTATCAAGCTGGAACAGCTCTAACTACAGGAGCTAGTAATGTATTTATAGGAAACAATGCTGCTGGAACTGGTGTTGTAACTGGTTCAAACAATATTGGTATCGGACCAAATTCTTCTGAAAATATGACATCTGGTAATACGAATATTGGTATCGGAGCAAGAACATTACACGCCACAACTACTGGTGTTAAAAATACATGTGTAGGAATGGAAGCAGGCGAGGATATGGTGTCAGCACAAAATGCTACACTTATGGGTTACAGGACTGGTTATGTAAACACAGCTCACGAACTTACTGCATTTGGTTCTGAATCTGCAAAAGCTAATACAAGTGGTGCTGGTATAACTGCAATAGGTAGAGAGGCATATAAGACTGGTGATACAGAAGGCCATAACATGGCCATTGGATTACAGACTATGGACACAGGAGTTAATGGTGGAGAATACAATGTTGCCGTAGGAAATTTTGCACTAAAACGAATAACGTCTGGTGATGGTGTAACTGCATTAGGGTATCAAGCTGGAACTGACCACACAACGGGAGCTGAATGTACATACGTTGGATATCAAGCTGGATTTAATGCAACAACTGGCGCTGGTAATACTTTTGTTGGGGTTAGAGCTGGATATGATGCCAATATAACTGGAAGTGAAAATACAGGAATTGGTAATTTTGCTTTATACAGACTCACTTCTGGTGCGTCTAATACTGTTGTAGGTTATGATGCTGGAACAACATTAACTACTGCAACTGGAAATACTTTTATGGGAGTAGATGCAGGCAACAATAGTGTAGATGGTGGCAATAATACTTGTATAGGTCATAACACAGATGTTAGTGCAACTGATACAGCTAATGCGATTGTTTTGGGAAACAATATAGCGACTGTTGAAAATAGAGTAGCTATTGGAAAATCTGGTGCATTAATTTTTGCAGACTTTGCTTCAAGTGCTACTTGGACACAATCATCAGATGAAAGATTAAAAGATAATATTACATCTACTGATCTTGGGTTAGAGTTTGTTAATGAATTAAGACCAGTAACTTTTAAATGGAAAGATACTACAACTGTTCCTGAAGAATTAACAAAACACAAAACAGAAACAAATGCTAAAGATACAGAAACTTTACAATATGGTTTAATTGCACAAGAAGTTAAATCAGCTATGGATAAAGTTGGACACGACAAATTTACTGGATGGGATTTAGATGAAGATGACAGTCAAAGCTTAAGGGAAGGTCAATTTATTTATCCATTGATAAAAGCGGTACAAGAGTTGTCCGCACAAGTAACAACTCTGCAAAATGAAGTAAACACTCTAAAAGGAGAATAATATGGCAGTAACTAAAGAATGGGTATCAGCTAAACCTAAAATAAATGCTGATGGTAATGTAACACAATGGTCCGTTGAGTATAAATATACCGATGGTGACTTTTCTCATACATTTAATAAATCTGAAAAGATAGACACACCATCTAAAGCACCAGGTAGCTATACTAAAGCTGAACTATTGACACTTATGGATGAGGCACATTGGGATGATATGTTTGCAAAAAAACATAATAATCACCAAAACCCACCAGCAGTTGATACAGTTGACAATTCATTTGATATTAATTCATTAAGTTAAACTAAATAGGAGCAACTATGGGCTCGTTAGTAAAGCTTACCGCACCAGCAGGAATTGTCAGTGATATTACGGATTATCAAGCCCAGCTTCGTTACACGGATGCTGATCTTGTGCGCTTTAACTCGGGCGCTCCAGAAAAAATAGGCGGTTGGGTATATAGAGATGGAGTATTAGTACAATACAACTATGTAACTGACGTAGATACTACAACCACTATCAATACAGTTCCTGGAATTTGCAGAAAAATATTTCAACACAAAGATCTTCAAGGAAATAAATATTTATTTTACTTTACAACCACGCACGTCTACGCAGAACTTCATGGTTTTCGTTATGACATTACACCCTTTAAAACTGATCCAGTTGTTTTAACTGACAAAATAACTACAGGGGCAGCTGGTTCTTCTACTGTAATTATTACTGACTCAAGCAACTCAATAGCACAAACTGATCCACAATCTAGAATATTAATTACTTCATTATCAGGCACTAACAACGAACAAGTTGTTCTTGACGGTATCACTTTAACTGTTGGCGAGTACTTGTGTAAATATCTTAGCGCATCTACATATTCATTAACTGCTGTATCTGGAACAGGAGCATCTATATCAGGCACTGCTTCTTCTGGTTCTCAGACTGGTGGAGGGGCAATGACTATTCGTTACATAGTAAGTAATGGATCTGAAGATGGTTCAACAGCTTTTGGTTGGGGTTCTGGTTTATGGGGTCAATCAACATGGGGCACTCCAAGAACTTCTGGTGTAGCAGGAACACAAGTATCCCCTAGAGTATGGAGTGTTGATGCATGGGGAGAAGACATTGTATGTGCTCCTGCTGAAGGAGATGATACTGCTTATTACATAGACACTAGTGCATTTGAAAGTGCTAAGTCAACATACAGAGGTACTACATTAAAAAAATATTTAACTGATTTAAGTTTAGATGGCTCACAAGTGCCAGTTAAATGTGGCAAGTTGATGGTATCAACTCCAGATAGACATTTAGTTTTCTTTGGTTCAAATGCTCTTGGCACAACTAATTTTGATCCTATGCTAGTAAGATTCTCTAATCAAGAAGATTTAGTCAACTGGACTCCAGCAATTGAAAACTCTGCAGGTGATCAACGTTTAGGTACAGGCACAAAGATTCAGACAGCTTCTAAAGGTAGAGGACAATTGATAATGCATACTGATGTAGATGTATATTCTATGCAATTTGTAGGACCTCCATTTACTTTTGCGTTTCAACAAATATCAGACACAGCTGGTTCCATATCTGAAAATTGTGTGGCTATGGTTGAAGGAGCTGCATACTGGATGACAAGAAATAATTTTTATGTATATGATGGATCTGTGCAAGCACTAGAGTGTTCTGTTCATGAAACTGTATTTGACAACCTAACTAACAATCAAATTGAAAAAGTTATTGCAGGAACAAATACTAAATTTAATGAAATATGGTGGTTCTATCCTTCTGCCAGTTCAACAACCATAGACAAATATGTTATATACAACTACCTAGATCGAACGTGGTCTATTGGTAGTTCTTTAAAAAGAACTGCATGGAATGATTATAATATTTTCCAAGTACCTTTGGCAGCAGATACTGATGGATACATATATGAACAAGAGTCTGGATTTAATAACGTAAATACAGCCATGACTGCATTCATTGAAACAGGGTTTTTTAATGGAGATGAGGTAGGTGACAATATGTTTTTTATGGATAAGATAATTCCTGATACAAGATTTGAATCTGGTACAGATATTAAGTTTCAACTAAAAAGTAAAAGATATCCAAACGGAACTGAAACAACTAAAGGTCCATTTACTTTAACATCAAG
>TARA_R100001443_G_scaffold117058_1_pt1 | contig 11699 bp, 5 predicted proteins | sample TARA_R100001443 | Tara Oceans TARA_R100001443 (sample SAMEA2622142) | marine metagenome | biome: marine biome (ENVO:00000447); feature: deep chlorophyll maximum layer (ENVO:xxxxxxxx); material: "saline water (ENVO:00002010), including plankton (ENVO:xxxxxxxx)" | depth 50 m
CCTTCTTTAACGCTTTTTTGATAATCACGCATAAAGTTATAAGTATCCAAGCCACTTCCAAACTCCTTGTTGTAACCAAACTTTCTAAATACATTTTGCAAAAAGTTTTTAAACTTAGTAAAAGCACCCTCGTTAAAACTTATTTCATTTTTAGTAATACCATCAGAGTATATTGTTAACCACTCGTCTGTAGTGTCTAAATCTAAATTTTCACCAGCTTTGTTTCTTTCGTTAATTATATTTTCAATATAATTTCTAGATTCTTTTGATATAGTATTTTTAAAATCGCTTATAAAAGTTCTTAATTGAGAATCATCTGTAACCTTACCTTTTGCATCAACTTTTACTAAGCTTTTTAAATGCTTAGCAAGTATACCATGTAGTATCTCATGCGCACCAACATTTATCTGACCTGTTTTCCCAGCTATATCTTTATTTATAATAATAGAATCACCAATAATAAAACCATCAGCACCTTTAACATCTTTTTGTTCAGTAAAACCTTCTTCTACTAATTTATCGTAAAACTTTTGAGCTTCTATATCGTTATCTACTACTTTGACGTCTTTACCTATTTTTTTACCTGCTGTTTCTGCAAAAGCAATAGTTTCTGATATTCTGTTTTGTTGTCTTGCTGTTTTAACTTCTTCTTGCGTTGCAACGTCACCTGAAAGTTCTATCATTTTTTCAGCAGCTTCTTGTTTTGCTTTTGCTTTTTTACCAACGCCAGTAAAATCGTTTTCCATTTTAATTTCCGCTTTGGCAATATCTATATCGTCAGCTGTATCAACAAAATCTTTCATTTGCTCATAGGTAACTTTTTCACCATTTAGCCTGTACGTAGGTTGCTTGGCTGATTTTAACGCGGCTAATACATTTACCGGTGCTGTTGTAGTACCTGTTATAGCTTCAAAACCAATTTCAGCAGCATCCATTTCTTGACCAGCTACAGCTCTACCAGTTATTTCCCCAAGAGCACCACCAGCAGCTTCAACACCTACACCTGTTGCGCTAGCGGCTAAAGCTGCTTTTTTAGCGCCTTTTACAACGCCTTTAGTAGCTACAGCTGCTTTACCAGCTAAACCACCAGTAAAGCCCTCTATAGTACCAATAGCTAAACCTCTACCCAAAGCTTTGTTTCTTATTTCTCTACCTTCAGATTCTAGTAAAGCTTTTATATTTTCGTCAGTAAACTCTTGGTTTTTTTCTTTCAATCTTGTTTCTATTAACTCACCAAAAGTTAAAGCAGCTTCCATTGAAGTTGCTAAACCACCCATTGCCCCGGCAATAGCACCAGGCACAGCGCCAACAGCAGCACCTCCAGCGGCACCGGTTGCAGCAGCACCTAACGCGGCTGTAGGAGAATCTATTAATGTACCAACTTGAGTACCTAAAGATTGCACGAACAATTCTGGTAGCAAACCAGGTTGATCTTTTACACCTCTAAAAAAAGCACTCCATGTTTTACCTTCTTTAACGTATTGCTTTTGAAACTTTTTCATACGCTCAGACTCAACATAACCTTTAGACTCTTGTTCTTTGGCTTTTATAAACTCTTGTATACTTTCTTCGCTTATATTAGAAAAATTTTGAGACATTAAGTTAGTAGCCTCGCCAGTTGTGCTAGCAGCCTTTACACCTCTACCAAACCACGTTTGATCAAACCAACTTACTGATTCCGAAGAACCATCGTCCGATTGTGACCCCATACTTTTTTGGCTCATCGTCGGGTCTTCCGTCGAGCCTTGTTCTTTTCCCTTCTTTACTGCGCTTGGAAATTTTTGTAAAAATTCTTTTAATCTACTTTGACCAACAGAATACTCTTGACCATCAACTATATAAATTTCATTCATTTTTTATTAATTTTTAGGATCTTCAAAGTCAGTAATTACATTTTGTTTAGGTAAGTAATCTTTTAAAAAATCGTTTATCCAATCTAAATCGCTTACTTTATAATTATCTCCAGTACCAAACCTTCTTGGATTTTTCCCGTCCATTACTGGCTGACCAGTTCCTCTATCTATTAGCATAACATCATTACTAAAAACGTTGTCTCCAAGATATTTTTTCGATTCATACCAGTCTCCACCCGTGTATGGAGTAAAGTAATAATCTGATGCAGCCGGATCATTATCATCATCATCTTTTGAAAATCCAAACTTTTGATTTAACATGTTTGATGCGGCGTCATCACCAGAAGCATCTTTTAATATAGAAGGAGTTGCTAAGCCTTTATCTGAATAAGACTTTTCATCCGCATTTACTTTAACAGCGCTAGGATTAAAATCGTTTTTACTTTCACCAACTTTATCTAACCCTTCTGTAGTTGCAACTTGATACATAGTAAATTCTTCACCATCATCTCTTACAAACATATTTTTATTTGTATCCCAAGTGTAATAACCATGAACTCCACTTACTGGTCTTTCAGGATCTAAAGCATCTAAATCGTTTCTTCGTCTTTCAGCGTCCACCCAAGTTATATTAGAACCTTGTTGAGTTTCTGTACCTTTAGTAGTCCAACTATAAGAACCCCAACCACCATACTTGCCAGTTTGAGTTTCAGTATCTGTTCTACCACTACCAGGTGTAGGTGGTTTTTTACCAAAACCATATTTATATGCTTCTTCAAATTTATCTAATGTATATTTTTTAAAATATTTAGCAGAAAGATCTGGGTCTTTCATACCTAATATATTACCTGCTAAAATACCATAATTAGTAGCATTTTGTAAATCTTTTTCACTTATACCTGGTAATCCATCAATATCTTTAACGCCTTCAACTATACCTCCTTCAGATAAAACACCTCCTTCAGAATCAGTAAGTGATAGTAAATCTTTATAAAGACCTGCTGATAACATACTGGGCTTTTGAATATCATCATAAAAAGAAGTATCAGAATAACCAAAAGACGTTCTCATAGCTCTTCGTAAATCAGTTGGTGTTTTAAGTGTTGAAGTCAACCAGTTTGAATCTAGTGCCTTCATCTGCTCGTCATAAACACCATCTCTACTTTTAAAACCATCATCTGCTTTTTTATTATTATAAGTATTAAATACCGTTTGAAGCGCTCCCTTGTCGTCTACATTAGTAGCTATATTGTTGTTAAACTCTGCTAAAGTCATTGTTTTAGGTTTTCCAGTGCCACCTGGTAAGTTATCTATAGCTGGCTTATTTGTTTTGCTATCATACAAAGTGTAAATTAATTCTCCACTTGTTTCGTCTCGACCTAACTTAGCGTAGTTATTATTTTCTCCTAAATTATCTTTGGTGTGCTTGTCTTTTAAATTACTTTTTATAATAGCATGAACCATTTCTGAGTCTGCTTCGTTAATATTAGCATCGTAATTTCCAGCGGCAACAGCATCTGAACCAGCTTTAATACTAGCGGCTGCTAAATCTATTTCCGCCATTAAATTTTTTTGTTTAATTAATAGCTCTTGTCTTTTCTGCCTAGTTTCTCTATCGCCAAGTCTACCACCAAGTACACCAAGCTCTTTTATCTCGTCTTTAATACCATACAAATCATCTACTAAAAATTGAGCTCCATCAGGGTCTAAACCAGAGCCTAAAGCAGCATATTTAGAAAACTCTTCAGCGGTTTTAATCATATCACCACCAATCTTAGCACCTATACTCGCAAGATTTTTGAAAACCTTACCTTGCGCTTGCATTGTTTTATCATAACTATCAGCAGCCCTTTGCAAAGTCCTGCTATAATCTTTAGGTGTATTAGCCATTGCGGCTCTATAAGCAGCTGTTACTAAAGTTGCATCTGCGCCTGGATTTAAATTTATTGATTTTGCCATATTTTTATTTATTATTTATTAGCTCGTACTAAGGGAATGTGAAGTAATTAATTTACAATGAAACTGAGTATATATCACCAAGTGTATCTGTTATTTGATTAAACATACTATTTTGCGCTTGTGATCCATACATTTCAGATTTCATACCCATAGCAGACATTTGATTAGCTAAAGCTCCTTGATAAGCTTGATTTGCGCCAGCTAGCGAAGCATAATCCATACCTAATAAAGTTGATAATTGACTAGCTTGTGCTGCTTGCTGCATAGCACCACCTTCTAATATCATTTGTTGCTGTTGGGCTGCACCACCTAATTGCATTGCTTGCTGTTGAGCTGCTCCTTGCATTTGCATTTGTTGTGTTTGCATAGCTCCAGCTGCTTGTTGAGCTTGTAGCTGTGCTGCACCTGCTCTTTCTGCTTGTTGCAATTGCATGCCAGCACCTCTTTGCAATTGATCTATTCTAGCCCCTTCTTGCGCGGCTAGCATTTGGTTTTGTCTTTCTTGTTGACTAATACCAGCAGCTATTTGTTGAGATTGCGCTGCTCCTTGGTTAGCCATTGCTTGGGCTAAGCCAGCTACACCAGATGTTCCAGCTGCTCCTCTTAAACTTTGTAATATATTTGCTCTTTGTTGTTGCCCTTGTTGAACTTGAAAATCTGCCGCTCTCATGTCTACTGTCATATCTTCAAATCGGTTTTCCATGCCTTCATACATGTTCTCCATGCCAGCAAATTGATTTTCTAAACCAGCATAAGCATTTTGTGCTCCAGCAAATACGTTTTGTGCTCCAGCGTATACATTTTGAGCGCTTGCATAAGGATTTTGAAATTGAAACGCTTCATACTGAGCTCTAGTGGCATCTGCTTGTTGCTGGGCAGTTTGCTGTTGTCCCGCAAATTGATCAACTTGACCTTGAATCATAGCGTTCATCTCATTCATCGCAGCGGTTTGCTTTCTCTTTGATTTTTTTCCGGTAAAATCGCTCATTTTATTTTTTTTATATTATTTTATAAAGTTATTTGTTAGATATTTAAAACCTTCATTTTCCACCGGTATTAACATCCAATCTAAACTTTCATGTATATTTGTCATTTGTTCGTTTCCACAGATAGTAAATAACTGCATTATACCAATTTTTTCTGCTTCTTTTTCTACTTTTGTTATTAGAGTTTTTATTACTTCCCTTCTGTCTTTTTCTTTGTACTCCGGGTTTGAAACTAAATAAGTTGTCCAACCCACTATACTAGGTTCCATTATAAATAAAAAATAACAAGCAACTCGCATACCATTTTTTTCTATAACAAAACACCTTTCATCTTTTGGTAAAAAAGCTCTTTGAACTGGATTTTGTCCACTACGCCTCCACCACCATTTCCACCATTCGCAACATGCTTCATAGTCTCCAGGTTTGAAAGACCTAAAATTTATATTATTATTCATTTAATTTAATTTAAGTGTAATTATATAGTCACACTTTTTGCGCTTTATTTACTACTAGGAACTACTTCTGAACTAATAGCAAATAATTCCGCGTATGTATTAGATACATTTTTAAGAGTTATGTCAGCATAATAACCTTGTACACTAGACTTGTTTACTGATATAGGTTTTGAAAACATTATAAAGTCGCCAGGATTAACAGCAAAATTAAAATTTTCTTCTACAATAATATGACTTACACCTTTTTCAATTAAAACTCCTATTAAAAGTGGAGAAAAAGTTGTTACACCTGTGTTAGGATCGATACTTGCTACTAAAACACTATCACCAATTTGCGCTTCGCAATTTATTGGGTTATTAAAGTCTATTCTTTGAGCCATAAATTATTATATTATGAGGCAGCGCCTACTGTTATTAATTGATCAATATCTAAATATACAGTTCTATTACTATCAGGAAAACTATTTATATTTATATCACCATTGAAATTTATAGTTTGATTACAACCTGTAAACGTTATAATTGTCCCAGCAGATATTGTTTGTGCGTTTTGAACAACTACAGATCCAGCTGTTGAGGAAGCAGAAACTGATGTTACAGCATTAGCGCTACTGTTGTCTACGCCAAACCCAGTGTACGTAACATGATTACCACCTGCTATTCCATATGTTCCATTAAGATTTAAAGTTGTACTACTACTAGTTGCCCTAGCTGTTTTCGTTAATATAGTTGGAGATACTACTGGAAAGTTAACAAAAGTTAAATCTAAACCAGTTGCTTCTTTTATTACTTTAGTAGTGTAAGATTTAAAAACCAAAGCAACACCATCGGAAAGAGATTGAGCAGTGCTAAGTAATAAACTTTTTTTATCAGCGTCAACACTAAGAACAACAGGTGTACCACTTAAACCTGTCCCACTAGACAATGTAGTACCTATTCCTATACCATCAACACTATCAACTACTAAAACTTTAGAACTACTAATAGTACCGTCTACGTTTGTAGTTGCTTTAGTATACCAATTTTTTTCGTTAATAGTTTTAAAGGCACCAGTTAGTCTCAAACCAAAGCCATGTGCGTCGGTTGAAACGTTTGATATATCCCAATTAAAATTAACACTTGAAGAGCTTCCAAAAGAACCTGTAGATGTAGTCGTAGGAAACGTAGTGTAATTGTTTGTGTTAGCGGTTTCAACTGTGAACGTTACGGTTGTATTAGATGCTAACTTTGTTATAGTTTTAGTTATAATATCAGTTCTTGAGTTTTGTATGTTAGTACCGTTTAAAGCTATAAGCTTTATAATGTAAGTACCGCCACCACTAGGAAACACAATGTTTGTTTGGAATTTTGCTTCTTCTAATGTAACACTTAAAGTATCTTGAGAGCTAGTATGACCAACTGTAAATTCTTTAGTAAAAAAATTATAAAATTTAGAAGCACCAGTTTCTATTATAAAAATATTAAATTGAGCACCTATTTCGCCAGAAACAACTAGCTTTCTACTAGTGGCAACATCTGTCATGTTGCTAGTATCTATATTTAAACTATTTATATTCATATTTGTTTATTTTTATAATCCACCGTATCCACCTCCACCATTACCACCACCATTACCACCACCATTACCATCACCATTACCATTGTCAATAGGAGGTGAAAATAAAGGAGTAACACCATTATCATCAACAACTACAGGCGCTTGTACACCACCTCCACCGCCTAGGTCAGTTACGTTTAAAACTTCACCAATACCTTGTACGTTAAGCAAGCTAGTATCTATATCATCAATATGTTCTCCTTTGATGTAATTAAACCATTTACCCTCTTTTTTTATAAACTCATATACACTACCTCTATCTGAATTTGTAATTATTTCGGAACATTCCCAACCATGTACATCGCCACCAAGATGTGCTGCCATAGCGTTATTTGGCGTTATTTGATCGGTTGCTAAGTTACCAAAGTTATCTACTGGTTGTACTATGTAAGCTTGACTACCTTCGTAATTTACAGTATTAAATGTTTTTATTAAACTAGGCTCTTGATTTAAAACTGCTTTTATACTAGAGTAATAAGTTTCATTGTAAAATCTATTATAATTTTCAGCATCTTCAAGGTTGTTAGTTTTTATATAATTACCAGTAGCGTTGTCGTGTACAAGTGGCACATAGTGTTGATATAAACCACCATCTCTAAAAGTAAAATATTTTTTAGATACACTAACGCCATTTTCAGGTATAAAATCTTTAAAGCTTACCCAGCCATTTACAGTTTCACTGAATGTTAAAGTTTTAGGTCCATCGTAATTTGGTATAAAATTGTTAAATACTTGCGTCATCATAACATTATCTACGCTACCACTTACAATATTACCAGGATCGCCAGATACTTCTATTACAAAAGAATTTTTTAGATTAGGATTAAACGTTGGATCTTCTTCGTTTACTGGCTCCCAGATGCTATCGCCAATTGTTACAGTTTGATCAATAGCATAATAACCATCTGCGTTAGTGCCCGGTATAGTATAAGTAGTACCTTTATAATCATAACTGTTATCATTTATATTATTTATTTTAAAACCAAAACCATCATTATTGTAATAATATACAGAAAGTTTACCACCACCAGATTGTATTGTGTGTTCAAGTCTAATCCTATATGTTTCGTATTGATTTACTGTGTTTTCAATTTGTTGATTACAATTAATAAATTTATTTGAGCCAGTTTGAAATAAAGGACAATTTTGAAATACTAAATTCTCAGACGTAACATCCCAAAAAATATAATCGTTAACAGAAGTGTTAAATCCATCAAAATTCCAAGACCCGGCAGAACCACCAGTAAATACACTTGCATCATTATTTAAAGAAAGGATATTAACTTTAAATTTAGAATCTACAGTATTGTCTTGAGCTGAAAAATAAAGTCTATTTAACATGTTTGGATAAATACCGCCACCTGAAATAGAGCTTATAGTATCTATTTGCGGCGAGCTGTTTGATGCAACAGCATAATTATCTTGACCTATATCAGCACGTAATATTCTCCAAGTAGGTTCTGGATTACCGTTATCATCAAGCGTTGTAGCCGCTGTATTTTCGTCAAAAGTAAATCTAAGTTTATATTTACCAACTTCAGTTATATCGTAAAAATATAAACCTTTTGGAACATCACTATTGTTAGGATCTTCAATCGCAATAAATCCTTGTAGTGATCCAGACATAGGTGAATTTACGTTTTCTTCTTGTATTTCGCTAACGTCAAAACTTAATTCCCAAGGCGTACCATCTTCAGACGGTGGTGTTAAAAATACTTGCTCCCACTTGTAATTATCATCGTAATTAGTAATTAAATCAAAAGACAATGCGCTAGCAGGTACGTTCCAATTTAAAGAAGAGTTTCTAAAATAAAGATTTTTATTTTGAAAAGCATGTGCTGGCATAGTATTATTTACACCGCTTTGTGAAGCCCAGCTATCAGCACTACCACCATTAGAAAGAAAATCTGTCCATATATTATTAGGATTGTTTGATAATTTTTTAGTAATTATTTTGTTTATTCTAACACCATTAGTACATCCAATAACACGTAAAACAAACTGTTCTTTTCTTAAAGGATTTATTGGATCCATTGTATAACTATTTGGATTTACTTGAAATATACCTCTTAACACTATTTTATTATCCCCAGTATTACTATTGTCCGCATATTCAGTCCTAATAGTTTGTAATAGTTTAACACTACCAACGCCTCCATTTGTATAATAATCACCAATACCATTAACATCAATTTCAGTTCCATCAGCGCCACTAGGATCAGCAACCCCAAATACAAGTAATGTACCATCAGCACCGCCATTACCAATGTTAACACCACCACCATAAGTTTCATCAAATTCAACATCAACTAAATACCACAAATTTGTTTCCCATGGTTCACTAGCACCTAAATCAAATTTAATATCAGTTTCGTCTGTAGCTGAATCAGCTGTAATTTCTATATATTCGTTGGAAGGAGTATCAGTTATTTTATTTGCATTGTAATTGTTGTTGAAAGTACTAACAGTTCTATCAAAATTAGCTCCAGCTAGAATAATAGTACCTATATTAGTAGGTGAACCTTGTAATGCATTATTATTTAAAGATGGATGATCAGCGGTACCATAGCCCCAATCTTGAGGTACTACATAATCAATATTTGGCCAGCCAGTTCCAGGTGGATCAGCTGGATCAGAAGCTTGTCGTAATCCAGTTTGTAAAACAGCAGTATAATTACTACCGTACTGACCAGCTGTCTGCTGGTGTGTTATAACACCGTTTAAAGCACCATTATTTATACTACCATCAGCGTCTATAAACCAACTATTGCCAAAACCATAATTAGCAGCGTGTGTAACTTCTGTCCACGGTGGGACATAGAATGGCGGGACAGGTTGAACTTCTTGCTGCGCTATGCCGTTTGGTTGGGCGGCAACATGATCTGTATTTGGACCTACAGTACCGTATCCTTTTTTCATAACTATTTTTTCTATTTCCCATAGTTGTTGTCTTAAAGGAGTGTCATTAGTAGCAGTAATAATATAATCATTATTAGCTTGATCATCATATTCCTCCGCAGCGGTAGGCGGTTGATTATTCCATATTCTTATTCTAAGATCATCTACAACTTTAGCGTCTACTATTTGTTCGTTATAATTAGGACCTGTTGGAGTATTTCCAGTTGAATTACCATTAGCATCGACTTTATCTTGAAACTTAAAACTACAATTTATAACTATTGTTTCACTGGCAATAGGTAAAGCCTGAGTAGTACTAGGATCTACTGGCGGCCATAAGGTAGGTATTGATTCTGTAGATGGAAATACAACAGTATTACCAGTGGCAAAGTTACTAGTATTAAGTTTTTTAGCAGAATAATTAGGTGATATAAATTCCCAATCACCGTCGTTACCATTAGGATTAAAATTTGACACAAAATTAAAACCAACTCCTGGTGTAACAAAATTTGGATTTGAAATTGTTCTATGATGGTAAAATCTATGTTCTGATAATGGATCTGTTTTAAGACTACCATCTGCTTCATAAGCACTAGAATTGCTCCATTGTACATTTCTAATATTGTCATCATCTACTGGGGTAGTACCATCTAATATTTGTATAGCTGGCTTTATAACATTATAACCTAAACATCCATCAGGGTTGTTAAAATATCCACTGCTATATGCTTTTATATACACTTGAACATGTAGTTCGTCACCATTGTAGAACGATCTGTGTTTAACACTATTTGAAGTATTAGGATGACTAGCATACTCATCCATTAAATGACCGGTTAGATTTGCACCACCACTTGGGCTACCAATATATCTAAATTCAACGTATGAATTTTCTGGATCTTTTACTCTGTCAAAAGTAATGGCACCGCTAACGCCCTCTGCATTTCCATTATTTCTAGTAATAGTTTGAGAGGTTTTTTCATAAAGCCCACCGTTTATACCAAATTGTGGGGCAACTGGAAAGTGTATTTTTCTTTCTATCGCTGGAGTTGATCCAGCAGTTCCGTATGATTGCCAGTTTACCATAGCATTGTTACCACCTCCAAACACATTTGATTCGTCTACACCCTGCCCATCTATACGTCTATACACAATACTGTAAGCGTTTGAATCGTAATCACCATTCACATTGTTGTAACCAGGTGCAGCGCCAAAAATATTACTCGCGGCAGTTGTAAAATCAGGATCGTAAAAAATTCCATTGTCAGGTAAATCATTATATTCCTTAAAAGGTTGTAAAGCAAAGGGTATTTCAGCAGTATAACCAATTAATTCTGGTTCAGCATTCTGTAAAGATTCATATGGTATTTCAGCATGGTGCGTTACCGTTACACTACCTTTTAAATCATATTCATCAATAGTAAAAGCAGCCCAATCAAAAGGATTATTAGGATTATCATACTCTGTAACATTGTAAGTGTCATGAAGATAATTTAACATGGTACCACTATTTATAGATGGATTGTCTATAATGTTACCTTGCCCAACTGTTAATGTTGACAGCTCGTCTCCAGTTTTAAAGTAAGTGTCAGCTACTAAGTTTTCAAAAAAAGCGTCATTATTATCTAATGTTAAATTATAATCTTGCTTGTAATTGTCATATGTACCTATTAAAGAATTATATTGTCTTAAATTATCTCTAAACCAATCGTTCATTCCAGCGCTAGATATAGGTGTCAAACCGTCTCTTGATAATCTTAAAACAGCACCTCTTTGTTTATCTGTAAAGTAAGCCCTATAAGATTCTGAAGCAAAAGATTCTGGATTTTTAGATATACCGTAATCTCCTACGAAAGGAACAGTTTGTCCTAAAACATTTTCAGTAGCTGTTAACTGAGTATTACCATCAGCGTTAAATACAGCGTCTTTATTAGCTAATATTTTTACAACT
>TARA_R100001443_G_scaffold18637_6_pt1 | contig 11675 bp, 12 predicted proteins | sample TARA_R100001443 | Tara Oceans TARA_R100001443 (sample SAMEA2622142) | marine metagenome | biome: marine biome (ENVO:00000447); feature: deep chlorophyll maximum layer (ENVO:xxxxxxxx); material: "saline water (ENVO:00002010), including plankton (ENVO:xxxxxxxx)" | depth 50 m
ATAGGCAGTAAACTGTCCTACGGTTTTGTTATATTCATCCCAACTGGATAATCCAGTTGCAACGATTTCTTTCAACTCCTCTTTTCGCAATCTAATCTTTTTCAAGATTATGTAGATTGCCGTTTCATCTTGCATTAAGTTTTTTTCTTTTTCTTCTTTGTAGGTTTTTTTGCTGTTTTAGCAGATTCTTTTAATGCTTTGTCTGTTACTGTGCCTTTACCTGGTCTGCTTTTGCCAGATTTTTTAGCTTTGTTCATGTAGTAATACAAACCTTTTTTAGCAATTCTGCCATCTTTTGTTTTATGATATCCTTTAGGTACGCTCATTTTTTACCTTTGCCTCCTTTTTTATACATCATGTTTGGCTTCATCATAGTTCTACCCATTGTTCCGCCACCCATCATTTTTTTAGTTTTACCACCTTTTTTCATCATGTTTGGCTCCATCATAGTTTTACCCATGGCTCCGCCACCCATCATTTTTTTAAGTTTGCCACCTTTCTTTTTGTAGCCCATCTTGTTTCTAACTTTAGTTGGTAACTTTGCTAGACCAGGATTTTTTTTCTTATCTACAGTTTTCATGGTTATTTCCCCTTTTTAAAAAAATTCATTGCTACAGGTCCAGCTTTAACCCCAAAGCTTACTGAGCATGCTAAATATAAAAGATGTTTATAATAATCTGGTAAAGAATGCAAGGCATCAAATCCTGCTTTTATATGTGGTGTCCAACTAGGCACGAAAACTGCTACGGCTGGCGCCAGTAGGCAAATTAAAATTAGTTCGTCTTTCCACGAACCTTTCATTTGATCCACAGCTGCAGCTTCCCATTTAATTTTACCTGCTGCTATGTCTTCTTGTTTCTTTTTTTCTGCCTTAATTTTTGCAATCTTGACTTCGCCATTTAATTTTTTGGTTTCTACGAAACCTTTAATGCCATCAACGGCAACTCCTAATAATGGTTTTGCTAATAACTGCCACATAACTATACTAACTCTGTTATACCACCACTTGGCATTCTACGCAACATTTGAGTAAATAAAAATTGATTTACAGGTGGTGCTGAAGTTCTATTTGCAATTGCAGACGCTACTGCAGAACCATAATTATTTTTGTTTTTACCAGGATGTGCGTATCTTCTAATATTAGTTATGCCTCCTGGACCATATCCAAAATTTCTACCACCATATCCGTATCCATAACCGTATCCTTGACCACCACCACCGCCGCCACCACTTGATTGAGTTATATCAATTAAGTTGCTTTGTTGCATTATTCTGTCATAAAAACTTTGAAAGGCTGCGTATGGATTATTAGGATCTGTCCTAGCTTTTTCAATATCACTGTATGTAGGTCCTGCAGCATTTCCTGCTTCAGGTCCACCCATAATAGAACCTTCCATAATCATTTTAAGAAGTTCTACAGGAATGTTAGGTCCACCTTTGTAGCCAAAAAATTCTAAAATTTTTGGATCTATTCCTTTTAATATTGCTGGATTAGCTTTGGTGAAAGCGTAACCTGTTTCACCAGGTGTTGCAGTTCCTGGTCCGTATGTTTTTTCTGGTGGGGTATAAGTATCTTTTAAAGAATCATACAAATCTTTATTTTCTTCATAAACTCCTGCATCTTCATTTGCTTTAGGATCGTAGTATGTGTTATTATTATTATTGTTGTTGTTATTATTACTATTGTTAATAATAAAAGGGTTACCAGAGTAATTATTACTACCTACATTAACATTAAAACCAGGATCGGATGATCCTCCATACATGTCAGTGTGAGGATTTACCATTATCTTGCTTTTATAATCCCATTCAATATTGCGTTACCAATAACATCTTCTATACTTGCACCAGTTTCATCTACTATTTGCATAACGTATTCAAAAGGTCCATCAAAACTTGGATTATCATTTACAAAATCATATTGATTATTGAAGGATATTTCTTGTTCATCGTAATTAAAATCTTCTTCTTCTAAAACATTAATATTAAGATCTGGTTCTGGTTTAATTTTTGGAACTATTTCTTCATCGGGTTCGACAACACTAGGAATGTTATCTTCTAAATTAAATGCTCCTCCTTTACCTTCATTTCTTAATTTTTCTATATTAAACTGTGGAGGTATTTCAGAATTTTGTACGTATATATCTAAAATATCTAAATTACTCATGTCAGGGTCACGATCATTAAATTCTAACATAGGTAATGATTCATACGCTCCCATTTCTGCTAGTTCCTCATCTGTTTTTACAAAGTCAGGATTTCTTTCTAATACCGGTCTGTTTCTTTGTGGTAAAAAACTTTTTATCAATTGTAGGGTAGGTAAATTTTCTATTTTTCCCATTGCATTAGAAAATGCACTTGCTATTGGAAATTCTTTTTTATAAAATTCTTTTCCAAAACCAGCTTTAGGAAAAGGATTATATGTGTTTACTCTTACTGCGGCAGGGTTTGATGTTCTATTTTCAGGAGATAATCTTTTATTTTGAAAAGTTAAATCACCAAGCATATTTCTAAGATCAGCTCTAAAACCTGCTGACTTAGATGGATCTTGGAATAAAGTTCTACCTATTCTACGCGCACCTGCAGGCAAACCTCTTGTGTCTATCATCTCTGCACCTTGCCCACCTTTCATTTTATTCATGAGCATTTGGTACATGTTACGGCTTTCGTTTTGATCTGTTGTATAAAAATCTTTGTTGCCTTGCATTGCAACTAAAGTTGGTTTTATTTTAGAAAGATTATCCCTGTTAGTATAAAACTCTGCAGGTTGTGACATAACATATTCAGGATTACCAAAAGTAGCATCAAACTCACGTGCTGCATTAACTGCAGCACGCTGTTGATTAGCTTGGTAAGCTTGACGTCTATCGTCAGCTGCCGTAAATGAACTTAATCCTAATATGCTCATTAACCGCCTATCATTGAATTAAGCACAACAAGAACAATAACTGCAACGATACCGGCTTTAATCCAGTCTTTCATGCCCCAGTCACTCCATTCTTTTAAGTGTGCCCATAAATCTTTTATTAAATTCATGTTACCTCCTATCTTTTCTTCATTTTCATTGAACCGCCTTTCTTAAGACGTTTCGTTTTCCCACCTTTTTTCATCATGTTGACTTTTTGTCCAGTGTTTTTTGCATGCATCATAGCACTTCTAACACCTGCTGATGTGTATGGAAATTGTTGGCTACCTACTTTTGGCATGTTTCCTCCTAATGTATTGTGGGTTTAGTATAATCACCAAACTCCGATAAAATTTCTTCTGTTATCATAATACTATCTGCTGCGGCTTCAAACATTTGCACAGCGTCTTGTGGACCTAAACCTTCCACATACATATTACGCGTAACTGCCATTAAAGCAGAACAAACAAGCATAAAATCTTCTGTTGTAGCTATTTCGCTTCTAGCAGCTTCTTCTATTTTTGACATTGCGTTACTGATCTTGGTCAGTTTTCTTTTCATTTTGTCTTGCATTTTGCCTCGCTATTTTTTCAGAAGATTGTTCTTTCATTGCCTCACGCGCTGAAACTATGTTTTCTCGTAAAACTGTCATGGCTTCTGTATTTGATTGACTGTCAGCTGCTGCTTCCATCTTCATAATTTCTAAACCAGTATCAGTTTCTAATTTATCTCTTTCAAGATCCAATTTTTCTTGATCCATTGCAATATCTTTTGCAAGTCTAGCTTGTGTTTCCATAGCTTTTAAATCTATTTCTTGTTGTTTTAATTTAACAAGAGGATCTTTAGGCTCTTTGCTCATACGTGCTTCTTCTGCTGCAGACAACTCAGCTGTTAATTTTGCTTCAACTTGTGCTTGTTTTGCTGCCATTTGATTTGTCAATTGTGCTTGTTGCTGTTGTAACTGTTGCATTGCTTGTGGATTTTGCTGTGCTTGTTGCATAGCTTGTTGCATTTGTTGTATTGGTTCAGCAAATTCTTGTTGTATTTGTTCTCCAGCCATTAAAGCTAGGTGTTCTGATAAATGCGCTTGTAATGCAGAATAAACTTGCGGGTTAATTTGCACCATTCTTGTAAACATAAATTCTTGATGTGCTGTAATGTGAGCCATGTGGTCTTGCATAGGAAAAGCTTTTGGAAAGTTACCTCTCATAATACCACTATTTTCTGCTGCCGGTCCTGTAGGTGAAGGCATTTCTGGATTTGGTTTTAATATTGCGTCAATATTATCTACACCCATGGCAGAGTACATTCTTCTGTATGCTTCTCGTAAATCATGCATTTTAGGATTAGATGTTGCTAATTGTAATTGTTGTTGGGCAAGTGTAATACGTTGTGCCATAGAAAATATATTAGGATCTGAAATAGGTAATATATCAACACGATCATCAAAATCAGTTTGTTTAATCATTCTGTTACCACCAATAACTTCGTACGGATATTCTGGTGGTAAATACAATTGAAACACTCTTGCTAATAAACTAAATTCTTCTTTTTGTGCGTAGTGTAGTCTTTTATGTATTGCACTCATGACTTTTGTGCCACGCTCTAGTAATGCAAGAGTTGTACCTACAGGATTTTGTTCATTACCTTCGCCCATTTTCATGTCTGCAATAGCGGCAAATGATTTACCTGCATCAACAGCAAAACCAAGTAATGCAAATAATGTTTGCGATGGTTCTTTGAATGGTAAAGGTAACAAAGATTCTCGTATAGAATTACCTGTTACATCTACATCTCTAAACTCACCTGGTTGTATTGCTTGATCGTGGTCACGTATACGCATGCCTCTTGCTTTAAAGCCTGCTGGAAGATTGGCAAGAGTACCTGCATCAATTAACTGTCGCAAAACACTTGTTGCAGTTCTTGACAATCCACCTAGCATGTGAATTAAGCCAAATCCATAAAAGCCTAATCCGGGGAGGAACTTAAAATGTACAAAATAAGAAATTTTTCTCATCATTGGATCATCTTGCAAATAATTTCTTCTTATTGACAAGATTGTATTAGAATATTTATCTATACTAATTATGTAAGGTAATTTTATTCCGTTAGGATCTTCAAAACCTGGTACGTCTGCATTGACATGCATTTCTAAAATTTCGTGTTCATCATCTCCGTCTGCGTATTCTTTTTGTGCGCCATCTAAATCATCAATTTTATCCATAACTTCAGAAGTATCAACACTGCCTGTTTGTAATTCTATGTCCTTATAAAAACCTGTAACTTGTAACTTTCTAACTTCGTTGCCTGTCATTTTTACAACGTGTGTAATTCTTTCTGCAGTTTCTAAATCAGTTGCTAAATAATTTATTACGCAATCTTCACTTGTTACAAATTTAGAAACGCCTCTTTGTAACATTGGATCATAATAAACTTTTTTAAATGCAGAACCTGACAAAGGTAAATAAAATAACAATTGGTCCATTTCAGGATCATACTCTTTCATTTTTGTTGTAATTTGATAATTCATAAAGTCTTTTACACGCTCTGCTTGGTCTTGTACTTGAGGTGTAACTGCTCCAACTATTTGTGTGCGTACGGGGCCGCTTGGGGGGAGGAGTTCCTTATAAGCTTGAGCTTGAAACTGTGTTACAGATTCAGCAAGTAAAGGATGTACGACCCCTGACGCACCTTCGAATGGTTGTGTTCGGTCTTCATATTTAAAGCCTAACATATCGAGTCCTTTGACATAGGTATCTTCCCAGTCTTTACGTGACTCTTTATCCATTTCGAATGCTCCCACAAGATCATTAGCAAATTTGCGGGATTCGGATTCGTCGATGTAATCAGCTAAGTTTGCATCGAACGGAATATTTGATTTGTCGATAGGTGCATTAGGATCAAAATTTACCTCTGCACCTCCGTCTGGTGTTTCTGTTAGTTCTACGTCTGATTCAAAATCTACCACTTGTTCTGGTAATTGTATTTCTTGACCTGTTGGTTCTATGTCTAAAGCACCTTGTAATGCTTCTAAAGCTTTGTCTATGTTATTGTTTTGATTCTTTTTAGCCATCTATTCCCCTTATAGTGGTGATACAACATCTTGCATGATGCCGTATGGTTGTGGTCCTTTTTCTGGAGGTGTAGTTTTTGTTAAACCTCCTTTTGCATAAGCAGGCAATCCTTTGCTAATTTTTTCCATTGCCTTCTTGTTGCCTTTTATCATCAATGCTGGAACTCCGTAATAATTCACATCACTACGATATTCTCCTCTAGAAGCAATTGACGTTTCAAACAAATCAGCCCCAGTTTTTGATTTTGCTTTACGTATTGCATTATTTAAAATGTTTCCGTACGCAAACAAATTACCTTGGTAATCTTTACTACCTGGTGACAAATTACGGTTTTTAATAGCCGGTGTTGAAAAAGCCACGCCATCGTAATTACCATCTTTTGCTACTCTCATCAAGTACTTAATAGCAAACTCCATGTAATCTTGAGAATTTTTAAATGGACCTTCAGGTACACCAGATGTGTCTTTCGCACTTTTCTGTGCTTTTGCTTTTTCTATGTTTCTAATCTCTTCTTTTTGTTCATATAATTTAGCTAGTTTAGGCGAATTAGGATTTGTTTCTAATAATTTTTCTATTTTTCTCTGTATTAATTCCATTTGTTGTAAATTAGCTTTGTTTAATGCTGGTGATTCTACGTCTAAACGTGGTGCATATTTACCAGATGGAGGAAGTTCTTTTCCTTGTTTTGTTGCTTCACGAACAACACGTGATATTGGTTGATGCATATCTGATTGAAATTCTTCTACAAACAATAGTCTATTTCCAAATTCATCTGTTCTATCAGACACGCGCGCGTGCATGAAAGCATTATCAGTTTTAGCAGCACCAAATTGATGTGCATAAGAATATACAGGTTCGTTTTTACGTGGTCCTTTTGGTTTATAACTAAAAACAAATTCTCGGTAATTTGATCCATCAGGTAAAGTTTGTTGACCAGAATATTTAGCTCTGTCAACAAAAGCGGCAGCTTTAAAACCTGCACCTCTTCTACCTGTGCCAGCTAAAATTTCATTCATTAATTTTTTTATTTCAAAAGGCACCATGGCGTTGTCTGCAGGTATACCAGTCTTACTAACGTTTGGTATGCCATAAGCTTTGTCAAACAAATTATCTAAACGTCCTAAAAACTGATCTTCTGCTTTAGTGGTTGTAACGTCTTTTATTTGATTTTGTATAGTTGTTATAATTGGTCTTGCTTCTGCAGAAAAAACTGCCGGATCTATTTGTCTTAACCTGTCAATTGACATGTTTTGTAAAGCACCATCAGTGCCTTGTCCTAAAACCTGGACGTCAAAATCAGGAACTGTTTCATCGTATTTTTTTACTAAATCATTTTTAGATATTTTGTTTTTTAAATTTTGATTTAAGAATGGACCTAATGATGTGTCCATCATTTCTGCGTCACGTATGCCACGTGATTTAAAATAATTTAACCATTGTTCTCCTTGTAACATTGGTGGCCCTTGTATCAATTCTTCTCTAGAACGGAAAAACATTGCTGGTGTATCTGCAGATACATCTGTTTTAGTTTTACCGGCTGACATAAGTGGTTCGTCCTTTGCAAAATCTTCTGCTTCGTCTAATGTTTTAAAATTTTTTACAGGTAATCCTGCTTCATCATAAACTGCAAAAGGTTTAGGATCTACCTTGCCTGTAATCTGTGGTGCAAATTCACGTAATTTATCTAAAAGTTTTGGAGCAGCTCTTTGTATTATTTTTTTACCAACACCGCCAGCTGCATAACCATCTAATGGTGGTACAACGTCTTTCATAACTCCTCCTTTATTAAAACCGTGTATATTACCATCTCTAAACTGTTGTTCAAACATTAATTCATCCATTTCTTCCTGCATAAGTTTTTTAGCTTTTTCATTATCAGCAAATTGTTTAGTTTTAAATATGCCGCCGGAAGGTGAAAACGTATCTGCATATCTTTCAAACAAATAACCATAGTCAGAATCATCTGGCATTGACATGTAGTCATACATGTAATCATCTGGTTTTTCGTCAGCAAGCATCATTTTTTTACGTATAGCTTCTTTTGTTGCATCGTAAACAATTGGATCATCTTTTGCATAATCTTCTGGTCCTGTCATGTAATAATTGTCATCAACTATTTCTGTGGCACCAGTTTTTTTATTAACGTATATATGTTGGTTATTGTGATAGTCATCACGAATATCAAACTCAATATCTATATCGCCTTTTGTTTCATGATATTTTATAAAATCTCTATCGCCGTCAGCTGTTTTAACAGACAAGGTATGTGAATCAAACTGGTTTGCAGGTGCTTTAACATATCTTACTTCTGCACCATTAGGTAACAACGATTTAAGTTTACGATTATCAACAATATTTTTTAAAGAACCTACCATGTTTTGTATCCACGGTGCACTGTCCACGTTTACTGATGATGGTGTTACTGCTTCCATGGCTTTGCTAACAGTTTTTGGTATTGCCGATTTACCAGCAAGTGCTGCAATGCCTTTCATAAAAGCTCTACGTGTAATGCTAGGTATTACCATTATTCATACACCTCTGATTTAACATTTCTATATCTGTATTTATCTGGTCCTAATTTTTTTAATAATTTGTTTTGTCTAATTTTTGCAGGTGATTTGTTTGGATTAGTGCTTTTAAAAGATGTATCTAAAATCATTTTTAATTCTTTGTTAGATAATTTACCTACTAAATTTTTTATAACTTTTGCTCCAAGTTTACCTATACCACCAGCCATGTACGCAGGAACTTTTCCTCCTTTTTTGTAACCAAAATCACTTAACAATTTTTGACCATACAATAATTCTTGTAAGTTCTTTTTATTCATACCTTGAAAAGGTAATCGATTACGATCTAAAGCTTTTTTCATAAAATCCATTTGAGTGTAAACATCTGGTGTACCTAAAACCATTTTTTTACCTGTGCGTGATGGTAATACAGATCTTATTCCAGCTTTATCATACAATTTAGAAAACTCTCTTATGCCAGCAGATGTTGGTTGACCTGCTGGATTTTGAAACATTGATTGCATAATAGCTGTATCTAAATCTAATTTAGCACGATTCAAAGGTCCTATTTCTGGTAAATAATTTGTTAAACGGTTTACATCTGTTGTTAAAAAATCAGAAAAACCTGACCCTACATTACCTAATCTTGCGTTTTCTATATTTAATCCTAAATCAGATTCATGACCAAAAGTCATTTTTTGTGGTATCATGCTTCTTTGGTACGAAGTCATATCAAAATTTGGATCTAATTTTTTTCTTAATCTAGCTGTTAGTTGTATGTATTGATTCATCAAATTTTCTAGTTTGTTATAATCTGATAAATGCTGTGCTGGCGAACGTGTGGTAGATATATTTTTTTGTCTAAAATATTCTATTTGTCTAGCTAAATCATCTAACTTATTTAACTGTGGTTGTATTTGTACATCATAGTCTAATAAATTTTGTCTACTAAGTATTTTTTGTTTATCTTCAGGGTTTTTTAATATTGCTGCACGTGCAAGTGATAATAAACCTTTTGTTCTTCCTGTATCACTTCTTATAGGTTCTTTTACTGCAGCTTTTATAATACCCTCAATGCCACCTTTTTTTACAGTTGGATCATCACCTTTTAGTAAAGCTTGAGCTATTCTTCTTTGATTAACTGGATCTAAATTTCTTCCTTTACCCTCTTTTCTTAATTTTTTAGAAATTTTACTTTGTTTTTCTATAAATGATTTTTTCTTGTAATCTCTTTGAGTATCACCTACTCGCATTCCTGTTTTTTGTGATATTTTATCGCCTGGTTTCATTAAACCAGCGTCTACAGATAATTCTTTTATAGCTCTTGCATTATCGCCGGTAAAATTATTTACTCCAAGAGTTTTTCTAAGTTGATCTTTTGCTTCAGTTGTTCTGCCATCCCTAATAAATTTAAGTATAGCTTTTCGTAAAAGCGCGTTCATTATTCTTCAAATGCAAATTCAGTGATTGGAGGAGTAATAAGACCTAAAGTAGCTGCAATTTTTGGATATTTTTTTATTAAAGTTGGAATATATCCAGCTAAACCTTGTTTTGCAAATTTAAAACCTGAAGGAATTTTTAAATAAGGTAATTCACCTGCTATTTCTGCTACTTCCACAGGGTTTAAATTATATGATCGTTGTGTAAATATTGGATCAACAACAGGTATACCTTCAATGTCTTCGTACGAAGATTCTGGCATTAACATTCCTTCTGCTAAAGGTTCCACAAGGTCTTGTAATGGTCCACCACTTATGGGTTGGTATGTTGGATCATAATCATATTTTGATCCAGTTAATTTTTTAAATTCGTCACTTATGTCTTTTTTCTCACTGTAACCTAACGATTCCCACTGATCTGGTGCTGGTGGCGAAATACCCTGGCTTAATAATTGGTTATGAAACGCACCCATTTCAGTTGTATAATTTATAATATCTAAATAACCACGTGGTAAAACTCCACCTGTCATTGATTCTGTATCAAAGGGGTAAATAAAATTACTTGCTAAATTCATAATTGTGTCACCCACAACAGCCCCACTTCCTAAAAAAGAACGTGTTGCTTCTTTTGAAACATCAGACAAATAATCTGAAAAATTATCTGGCATACCAGTTTCTTCTCCGTAAGGATAACCATAAAACATTGATGTAGGAGGTTCGAGGGCCTCGAGCCCCGCATCGCTCATACCAAAATAAGGGCTATATTTTGCAAATTGATTTTGTCTTGCTTGGTATAAATTATCTGCGTAATTATAAACTCTAGGATCGTAATCTAAAACACCGCCAGGTCGTTCTTCTCTTAATTTTAAATCATAATCATTTATAAAATTTATAAAGTCATCTTTTGCTATATCTAAATCACGACCAGTATTTTCATAAATCATTTGACCTGCATCAGATGCTTGAAAGTCTGGACTATTAAAAAATTGTTCGCGTGCTGCCATTTCATCACGGAAAATTCTATCAGGATAAAAATTGCTTGTTGGTTCAAAAGGAACGTCCAAATAATTAAAATCGGGTGCTGGCTTGTCTCTAATTGTTACTTCATCATTAGAAAATAGAATGTTGTCATTCATTAATAATAATCCCTCCTCCTGGTATTATCTGTTGGTTCGTCTTCAAAGTCATCTTCTAACGTAACATGATAACCTTGTCTATATTTCATTAAGGCTTGCGTGGTAGAATCCACGTAGTCGTCATTATCGCCAAAAGGGAATGCTGCGCATTCTTCTATGACCTCTTCGGCAAAAGTCTTTTTTGGTGCCCAAATTGCACCAGCTTCAAAAAGCGGTGCTACACTATTAACCCTTGTATGCTTATCATTTCCTTTAGATGGTGTAAAGTTAATTACAGGTATGCCCATTTTTTGTAATTCGTGGGTAAGAGGCAATCCAGATGCTTTTGCTTCTACGATTACCATTTCTGGTTCCCAATATTTGTATTGTTCCATGGCCTCGCGTTTTAATTCAGGAAAATTCCAACGATCACGTTTTGCATCAAGTAGTATTAACGCTTTGCCTTTACCATTGTCAGGATCAAATACACCCCACGTTGTTATGGCAGAAAAATCGGCCGTTTCTTTTTTGCTAAATGCTGTGTCGTATGATTGTATAATAAACTCTAATTGTGGTATGTCTTCTGGTTCCCATTCTTGCCACCATTCACGCTTTATAAGTGCACCTTCCTCGGA
>TARA_R100001443_G_scaffold33852_4_pt1 | contig 11672 bp, 14 predicted proteins | sample TARA_R100001443 | Tara Oceans TARA_R100001443 (sample SAMEA2622142) | marine metagenome | biome: marine biome (ENVO:00000447); feature: deep chlorophyll maximum layer (ENVO:xxxxxxxx); material: "saline water (ENVO:00002010), including plankton (ENVO:xxxxxxxx)" | depth 50 m
TATTATGGACAAGTTGATGGAAACTATTAAGTCAGAGATGCCTGTACCAGTACAGAAAACAACCACAACTCAACCATTATTAAAAGCAAATGAATCTATTAGACTTATACCAAATGGCTCAAGTTTAGTAGAGTATGCTTCACACATGGAGCAAAGAGAGTTTAGTATTACAATACAATATGTGTTTACTGATAGGAGAGAAAATCACAACTTTTTAGACCATGTTATGAACCAATGCTCTAGAATAGAAGCATTAATACATGACAATCTAACATTAACACTAGCAGATTCAACTACTGCATTTGACTTAAGAATGAATGATATGGAATTAGATGCAGAAATTGATGAAGAAGGTTTTTTTGTAGCAGAGTATGATTTTACTTGTCAGCATATTGGCAATGTATCATAGGAGAAATATGAAAGTAAAAGCAAAAGAAAAATTTAATAATCTACAACCTCAAGCTATTCCTTGTGATGTTTCAGAAAGAAAAGCATTAAAAAATGGTCAGGTTGTAGATATTGATGAAAGTGTAGCTAGTAAACTATTAGCTATGAAAATTGTAGAAAAAGTAAGTAATAAAAAATCTAAAAAAAGTAAGGAGAATAAATAATGGCAGATGCTAGAGTTCTTCCTATAAGTAATGTAAAAGCAGGTATAAAAGCTGAAACTGATGGTAATTTTGGTGTAGGCTTAGATAGCTCAGGTGCTGATGGTACTGCCTATAGACAGTTACCAATAGTACAAGTACAAAAACCTACATTTAACATCACTAGGGAATCAAGATTATTATCAGGAAAAGGCAGTATTAAAAATGCTACTGATACAATTATAAGTCAGAAAGGTGGTACTGTTACAATGCCATTTGAGATGATAGCTACACCTGAATTGTTATCACAACACTTATGTTTAGTAGGGCAAGAGCATAGTGAATCAGGTAGTGGTGGTAGTGAAGTTCATACAACTGAATTTGATGGCAGCAGTAACAAAACATCAGTTGGTACTGCAACAAGTGGGAATTTGCCACATAGTGTTAATTTAGCTTACTATCCTGCTGCTAGTGAAGGAATTAAGGTTTGTGGTGCAGTGTGTTCAGATTTAAGCATATCTGCTGACTATGGTACAAATGGTGGATTTTTGAGCATGAGTGGTAATTACTTCTCAGGATTCTCCAAACCTGTTAGCACATCTACAGCTTTAGAAACTGATTTTACTATAGCTAACTGGACAGCACCAAGCACTTCATATTACCATATTGGAGGGCTTACTACTAAAACACTTGATGTTGAAGGTAATGCTACACAAAACTTAGTTTTAAAATCATTTAACTTTAATATAGCAAATGGTGTAAATAGATTGGGTTTTGATGGTAATGGTAATGCTGAAGCCTATGCTTTGCCTGAGTATGCAATTACTGGAAGCATATCACTTAAATATGATGACGAGTTTGATTATGGTAGTGGTAACAATGTAATTCAAGATTTCCTAGATGGAGATACTTTATCACTTGCTTTAAAGTGGGGTGATGGAACTGTAAGTGCAGCAGGTGAAATGAACATATTAGCTGAAATACAATACACAGGCGACCCAGCTCAAGACATAAGTGAAAATGGAATATTCCACAACTTATCTTTTGAGTGTGTGCAGAATGGCTCAACTGAAGCATTTTTACTTCAGCAGTTTGTAGGTGAATCTCAATCAGCTTGGTAAACATAATCTTGTTTAGTATATTAACATACTAAATGGAGATTAAATATGTCAAAGAATGCTAAAATAAAAGGTGAGAATGTCAAAGAATTGACATTTGAGGTAAAGGATTTAAACCTTGATGAAAGGATTGAATTTAATAATGTCATAACAAAAAGTGGTGGTATAGGTAATATTGGTTTTGGTGATTGGGTTAATATGGTTAGAGTAGCAACTACATTAACTGATGATGAAATTAATGTTTTTACTGATACAGAAATAATAGCTATTGCCAATAGATGTTATGAGGTTGTGAATAAAAAAAAATTGATGAAATAGATTTAATTCTAAATGTTTGGTTTGCAGTAAAACAACCATCTTCTACAATTTTAAAAGAATATCCTTATGAAGGTTTAAATCCTGTAACACAAAATAAAGTTATAATACAAAATAAAGAACAGGTATATAATATATTGATGCAATGTTATGAAGAAGCAACAAATAAAGGATATGATATAGGTGAAGCCCTTTATACACAATTATTTTTCTTTGCAGACCACCATCAATTATATAATGAAAAATGTCAAAACTTAATTAAAAAATACATATTTTGTGATAACTTCAAATGCCCACCTTATCCAAGTTTGCAAGAAACACCTGCACAACTTGTTGATGATTTTTTATTAATTAAGAAAGAAATACAAAAAGCTAGCAAGGAAGATAAATAATATGGCAGTAAAAACATTTACACAAAGAATAAGAATAAAGCTATTTGGAGCTAAAAAAGCTGCTAAGGGTACAAATAAAGTAGGGCTTAGTATGAGAAAACTTGCTAAATCAGCAAGCATTGCAGGTGCAGCATATTTTGGAGCTCAAGGTATTATTAATGGATTTAAGCAATCTATAGATTTAGCGACAAAAGCAGAAGCATTATCTACTCCATTTGATAATTTAAATAAAGCTATGGGTGGAACAAGTAGTGCATTAAGTAAATATAGAAAAGCACTAGATGGAACAGTTAATGATGTAGATTTGATGAGAATGGCAAACCAAGCTATGACACTTGGAGTTGCTAGCTCAGAAGAAGAAATGGCTCAACTTTTTGATACTGCACAAAGACTAGGTAAATCTCTTGGTGTAGATACTAAAGATGCTGTTGATTCTTTAGTTACTGGTATGGGTAGGCAGTCTATAATGATGCTTGACAATTTAGGTATTATAGTTTCAACTGAAAAAGCTAATGAAGATTATGCTGCATCAATAGGTAAAACAGTATCACAATTAACAGACCAAGAAAAGAAAATTGCTTTTAATAATGCTGCTTTAGATTCAGCTACAGAAAAAGTTGCAGCACTAGGTGATGAACAATTAACAACATCAGATGCTATAGCACAAATGTCTGTAGCTTCAGATGGCATGTTTCAATCTATTGGTGAGGCTTTATCACCTGCTATTAATACATTGACAGGCTATGTAAAAAGTGCAGCAGGTGCAGTTGGCAACTTCTTTAAGAGAATGACAGAAACTGATTTAGAAACAAGAATCAGACAAATACAAAATATGGGTGGTGAAGTTTTAGGCTTAGAAAAAATATTAGCAGAACAAAATATAAGACAGCTAGAGAGAGATAGGGAAGGCACAAGAAGTGCTGAACAATTACAAGCAACTATACAAGTTTATGAAGATAAAAGAGCTATAAGAATGAAAAGGCTTGAAAAAGTTGAAGAAGATTTGCATAAAAACAGAAGCAAAATGTCAGATGATGAAATAAAAGCAGCACAATATGAGGCTCAAAACATAGAAGATGCTATTGCTGAAAGAGATAAAAGAATTAAGGGATTAATAGATGAATTAACTATAGTCACACAATTAGCTGAAGAAAAAAAGAATTTAGAAGATATTAATGCAAGAATAACACAACAAGAGCAGGAAGATATTGAAGTTGTTGAAGTTCAGAATCAGCAATTTAGAAAAAACAATGATTTAAAGATTGAATCTGTAGAAAATGCAGAGCTAGAAATAGCAACACTAAGCAAGTTAAGTGGAGCATACAATAAAGTCAGTGCTGCCTTTGGTGATTTAACACAAGCACAAGTTGCAAGTGCTATGTCAACAGGAGCAGCTTTTAAATCAGCAGGAGATGCAGCAGGGGCAGCAGCAGGTCAGTTTATTGTAGCTAAAGCACAAGAAGCAGTTGCAGCTTTTATTGCAGATAGCTTTAAAAAGTTTGGTATTTTTGGTGCAATAGGTGGTGTTGCAGCAGGTGGTGTGGTTGGAAGTTTAATGCAAGGTGCTGTTAAAGAAATGGGACTAGTAAAAGCAGCAGAAGGTTTTGATGGAGTAGTTACAGAACCTACTTTATTTTTAGCAGGTGAAGCAGGTGCAGAGTATGTTGATATTGAACCTACAAACAATGAAGGTGCAAATAGAGGTAGTGGTACTGTAATCTTTCAAGGCAATGTGTTAAGTAGAGATTTTATTGAAGATGAAGCGATACCTCTTATACAAGATGCTTTGAGAAAAGGTGGAGATATAGGTATAGGATAATGTTAGATTTACCTCAAAAATTTAAAAATGATATACAAAGCAAAGACACTTACTTAATACCATTGTTGGTTATAGATGATAGAATTTTTCTCTCAACATCTAAAGTTGTTTTAGGAGAAAATTATGACCCACTTCTTAAAAATATTGGTAACATAAAAGAATCTATTGACCCTGTAAAAAAAATATTTAAAATTTCATCTGTTAATATATCTTTAATAAATGTTATATATAATGACAAAACTTTAGGAGAAAGGTTGTTTTCTCCTTCAGTAATGAATAAAAAATTAAATATATATTACAAATCTCAATCTGCACAATCATTAGATGATTGCCTTAAAGTGTATTCAGGATATGTTGCTAGTATAAATGAAAATATAGATAATATTACAATAAGTGCAGAAGATAGAACAGAATTAACATTAAATAAAGATTTGCCATTAAGATATTCACCTTCTGAAGGAGTGCCTGAAAAATACAGAAACAAACCTATTCCTATTGTTTTTGGTGTAGTCCAAAGAAGTCCACTAATCTACACGCCAAATGATGGGCAGGAAAATTATGCCTCTGTAGCTGATGATTTTTTTATAAAAAGTGCGATTACACCTAAAGTATTTTTAGATGATGTATATTTAAAAATCACTAAAAACCCTGTAAAATTTAATGAAATAAAATCAAACACACCTTTTGCGAGTGCAAATCGTGACCAGTTTGAAGAAACTGATGATAATAAATTTATTTTTTCTAGGTCAATAGATATTGAAGGTGAAACTTCACAAGGTCAAGCAATTTTTGGCTCATCACCTATATCTTATAATTTTGTTGAAGTTTATCAAGAATCAAAACCAACTTTTGTATCAGGAAGGACAAGACACCAATGGCTGAGTATAGTTGTACAATTGTATGGAGAAGATTTTTTAGTTCCATATTTTGGAGAAGAATATGCAAATCTATCAGCTATAGGTGATGTTACTTGTCCTATAGTATGCTCAACAGACATTAATGGAATTAACGATACAACTGAAGTAGATGGCTCATATTTTACTCAACAAGATTTTGGAGGAGTGCCTGCTCCCTTCGCAGAACAAAAAACATGGCTTTGGGGGAAAAATGACCATGCTATTTATACTCCTTTCTCTGCCACTGATGGTTATTATCTATATGAAGCCTATGTATCAGGAAATGCTTTAAGAATGCAAACAGAACCATTTTGTAATTCTAACAATATTTTAACACAAGTAGAAACATTGCCTGATGCTACAGGAGAAAAACAAACTAAAATAATAGACAACAAAGCATCTATTTTATATGATTTAAATGCTGCTGTAAAGGTTTTGGGTTTCTATACAATCTCAGGAGAATGGTCTTATAGCAGACCAAAAATACACTTTCAAATAGGAAATAAAGTTGTTAGGTTTACAAGATTTGATGAACTAACACCTGATGATACTGTGCAAGATGAAAATGCAAACCCTTTGACCCTTGCTTATGACAAAGTTGAATTTTATTCTGATAGCTCAACAAACCCTAGTCAATATGAAGTAGTTGTTGATGATATAGGATTTACACATTTTACTATAGGTGGTTATGGTAGAGGTGCAGATGGAGCAAGCATTGAACCCTACATATATGCAACTGAAGGTGGAAGAATGGGCATAGATTGGTTAAAATTTAATTATTTAAGAGTTTTCAAAAGAGCAATATTAAGTGATTTTATGGATTATGGTTTATTTGCAACAGTTGAAGGCAGGGTTGATGACCTTGGTGGAAGATATACAGGTAATGAGGTTGTTGTGCTATCAGGTGAATCTGACTTTGTTGTAAGGCAAGATATGAATGAAATGCAATCTAGGGAAGCTAATATATCAAAACCTATGAAACAACAAGGCAAAAAAAGATATAAAAAACAAACAAGAAGTATAGCTAAATCAAGTGGGTCAGGTGGGCTAGGTGGGTCAGGTGGGTCAGGTGGAGGAGGATATTAATGCAAGCCCTTATTTGGAGAAAAGTTAATGATATAATTATTGGCAATAACACTTTAAAAATAGAAATTGTACCTCATGATGGAAATACAGCTACTTCAGAATGGACTAAGCTTACTGATATTGTAAACAATCCTGATGCAAGTGATAAGTTATTTTTTATTGAAGGGCTTATGGCTTTAGGTCAAGGATACAACAATTATGATTGGGCTACATACTGGACTACAGAAGTTACAGGAATTAGTAGTAATGCTATGTCTTACAACAATGAAGGCAATATAGGTTATGTTTATGATTATAATGAGAAAATTTTAGGACATTATTTAAAGATGACTCCACCAAGCACAGGGCTTGAGTATGTTGAACACGAAAGTTACAGCTCTAATGGAGAGCACATGGCTTATTTAGAGCCTTATTGGAACATTGAAAATGAATCAGTATATGTAGATATTCCTTTTTTTGTAGGGTCTATAGATACAGTAGGTGGTGTAAAAAGAATAAGATATACTTCTTCTGCTAAAAATAACACAATATGGAGTACCCTAAATAATGGTCTAGGGGATTTGGCAATTAATGAAGATGCTCCATTTTATGATGAAAATCAAACTCAAGAATATCAAGAAAGATATATAAATTTATATCAAATACAAACAGAAGTATTAATCCACTTAAATTTAGCAATTGGATATGTAAGTGATGGGGTGGGGTCAAGGCAATTTACGATTGGAGCAGGAAAGCATATTGGTTCAGCTAATAAAAGCTATGCTTTTTTACCATATCCTGCACCTGTATTACAAGCCCCAACTTATGACTTTAGCTTATCAATTACAGGCTTATCAAACTTACAATTATTTGTTGAAACAGGAGAAACTGCTGAAGGAATCTTTACTGTTGAATCAAATGCAGATTTTAATGGAACATTTAATGTCTATGCTTTTGACTATGAAGATGATTTAACTTCTTTTAATGATATGTTGCAGGCTAGTTTAGATGAAGAAGATGCAGCACAATATGGAACTATAGAGTACAATGAAACATCTTATACAATAAGTGCAGGAGAATCAGTTGAAGTGCCTATAACATACACAAGCACACAAATATCTAGTCAAACAGATAGCTACAGCATTATAGTTATTATGAATTCTTTAGATTCTTCAGCTTATGTGCAATATTCAGAAGATGCACAAACACAATTTGATTCAATGGAGAGTTCATCAAAAATAATTTATACTGATATTCCAACAATACAAACTATATTACCTGATGAACCAATAATTAGTGAATATACTCCATCAAGTGAATTAATACAAAAACCTTGTGATGTAATTTTTCATTTGTTAGAGCAAGAATTAGGTTATTCAGAGGCAGTAAATTTTGATTTGCTTAGAGAGGCAAGATTAGAACACAAGATTAACAGCAATGGTGAAAACATAGACTGGAATTTAGATTTTAGTTTATTTGAAAAAATAGGTGCTAAAAAATTAATATCTGAAATATCACAAAGCTCAAAATTAATAACAAGCTTATCATCTGATATTTTAAAATTTAATACAATAAAAAATACCTATAATGGTAATGAAGATATATATAAAATATTTGAGTATGATGTTATAAAATATAATTTCAAAAGAACACCTATAAAAGATATATTAACTGAAACTGAGGTCAGGTATGGCTATGATATAGGCTTAGATAGTTTTGTTAAGTCTACAGGCAAAATACAAGCTAATGGTGGTTACTTTAAATCAGGTACTGCACAAAATCTTCAAACAGATAATTATTATGGTGTAAAAACAAATGAAGATGGTACAATTAACCACATAGATTCTCATGTTATTGTTGAAAATAAATATATTCAAGATGGTGCTACAGCTAAAGATTTAGCTGAACACATATTGCAATTTAGACAAAATCAGCATAATATAGTAGAGCTTACATTGCCTTTGAAATATTTTAATTTAGAAATAGGTGACCTTGTAGAATTTGACAAAATGATATTAGGAAAGAAAGTATATGGTGAAAAATATGTCTTAGATAATATTATGAATGATATGCCTATAAGGTCTGGGCAATATATACTGCCTTTGTTTATGGTAACAGAAACCAATAAATCAGTTAATTCAGTAAAAATAAAAGCTATACAATTACACCACATGAGTTACAGCTCTTTAATTTGGAGAAATACAACTTTTGAATCAATATATGAGCTTAATTCAGATAATGGCACATATACAGATAATGGCACATATACAGATAATGGCACATATACAGAATTGACAGGAGATATTAACCAAGATGGCTTTGTAAATATCCTTGATATAGTTAGAATTGTAAATTCAATTGTGCAAGTTGCAGATTTTACTGAACAAGAAATTGAATCAGCTGATATGAATCAAGATGGAAATTTAAATGTTTTAGATGTTGTTGCTATGGTACAAAGGATTGTAAACGAATGATAGATAAAATAGACAGACTAAACAAACCACAATCTATAAGGGGAAAAATAGATTATAGTAATGGGAATGTTTTTTTTAAAACAACAGGAGAAGTTGCAGGAATTGAAATTAATTACACTGGTGCAATAAAAGCTATAAAAAAATTAGGAGATGGTTGGACTATAAAAATAGGCAAAAAAAAGATTGTTATCTATAGTTTATCACAATCAGAATTTACTCCTTTACTTTTTACTTATGTTGGTACTTTAAACATAACAAAATGTGTAGTAGTTAATTGGAATTTAGAACAATATAATGCAGATATTATATTTAAAAATGATAGTTTGTGGTCAAGCAGTAATTCTAAATTTGAAATAGATAGCAGAAAATATGAAGAAATAGAACAACAGACCATCATAAAGAAAACAATAAAGAAGTCAGTTATTTAGGAGTAAAAATGGCAAAAAGACAAATAGGCAAACCAAGATTTTATGCAGATATACTAAGTTATTTAAAAAGTATAGGGAAATACTTTGGCACAACATCTTCAGGACTGCTAACATCTGATGAACCTAATCAAGAAAAAGTACATACAATGAACCCCTACCAACCTAATAATTTTCAAGGTGACTATAACAATTATAAAGCAGCTTTTAGATTTGGAATAAATCAAGAGCCTGCAAACCTTGATGGGCAAGAATTAGTTCAAGATTATGAAATTAATAAATTATTAAAATATTATAATGCAAGTGCTGACGAACATCATTCTTCAGGTTGGTATGCAGGTGTTCTAGGTCACAAGTTTGCAAGTTTGCAAGAAGAACTTGGCTCTGAAATTCACATGTGTCAAAGATTTATAGGTAGCGATGGTTTAGGAAATAATTTATATTGCAATCCTAATGCTTTCAAAGAAATTGTTAATTATGAAGCTACAGCAACTAGTTCAAATGCAGGCACAACAGGAAAGGCTAAATATGATGGCTATTCTTTATGGGAAATAACAGGCAAAAACAATAATGAAGATAGAAGATTTAATGTTTCAGAATTTATAAACATTAGCAGAAAAGCAGATGCAAGTTGGGCAGGCTGGCTTAACAATAAAATAACTATAGGGGCAAATACATGTGGTATTTTTTTTGAACCTGAGCATGCTTTTGAGTTGCAAGCTACTGCTACTTACAAACAAGAAGGAATTAAAAAAGTGTCTACAATAGGTGGCTCAACAATTTCTAATATTAACTATTTAGGTGTTCCAAACTTTGGCGATTTGCCTGCATGGACACTCCAAAAAACAAATGGCAGAGATTATACAACAGTGTCAAATAGAGCAAGGAGAGAATGGACAGTAGGCTTATCTTTTATATCTGATGATAATATGTTTGACAAAGCAGGCAATGCTAATAAATTTTATAATGATACTTTTACAGATGGAATTGAAGATGACTACTCAGTAGACAACTTTGATACTTCATTATCTTCATTTTTTAAACTCAGCCACATGGGCAACTTGGCTTTTATCTTTTGCCCTGATGCACAGGCAGATGATTTAGAATTTGCATTATGCAGAATAACTAACAAACCCTCCTTCAAACAGGTAGCAAACAACTTGTTTTCAACCTCCCTTGTTATAACAGAAACATGGTAAACTAACAATACAAATCGCACAACAATTAAGGCTCTTTTTAGGGCCTTTTTTGTTATACATATATTTTATATATACTTTTTTCTCTTTAGTAAAAATAAAAAACATATATATTTGTTTGGATAATTAAAAAATAATTTAGAACTTTAGGGAGGTTAACAATGGAGATTAAAATGTATTTAGAAAAATATAAAATGAATTTAAGAGTTGAAGGCAATAATGTATATAGTTACAATACTAAAGTTGCTACTATTGATCATAAGAACAGACAAGTAAGAGCATTAGGCTGGTGGTCAGTAACAACTCAAAAGCACATTAATTATGTGGCTTCTGAATGTAATTATCAATCAATCAAAAAAATAGGTTAAGGAGATTAAAATGAATAAAGATATTTTTAAATTACAATTTAGACAGTTGCAGAATGAAATTAATAGAAGGGAATCTATTGATAACAATCTATGTACTGAATGTTTTTCAAAAGATAAGTTTTATTGTGGTTGTTCAAATAATGTAGTTTGCTTACCATTAAAAGGTGTTCCTAATCAAGATTTGAATATGATGAGATTGCAATTTAGAGAATCTAATGATCCTAATGATGAAGATTATGACATTCCTGTTACTTATCCTGAAGATAATAAAATAATGTTGAGAGGTGCTTTTGCATACCCTGATTATTTATGGTTTACCTTTGTTGATGGCAGATTGATTAGGCAGGTAACTAGTAGGTCTTATAATAAAAATGCTTGTGCTGAGTATGATTATTCAGAAATATATGAGCCTAATGTATATGGTGGCACTTATTCAGAGTTATAAACTTGTTTGGTGCATACAAGGTAGAAGGGCAGCTTTAGGTGATACCACCCCAATACAAAATGCACCAACAATTTAGGTTAAGAAAATAAAATGGAGATTAAGATGAAGAAAGGAATAATATTAAATAAGAATAAAAAGCAATTAGAAGATGATTATGGGCAACCAATAAAGATAATTCTTACAACGAATGGAAAGTTGGTGCTTAAACACCAATCACTTGACTACACTAGAATATCAAGAAACCAATTAGTATTAGATAGTGATGTTGTGGAACTTTTAAAAGAAAGATTAAACAATAAGGAGTTAGATAATGAGTGAATTATTATTTGATTTGATTTATACAATAGATAGCTTTATTACTGGAGTTCTTAAAGTGGTTGCTATAGTGTTTATATTAAGGATTTTAAAAAACAAGAAAGGAGTAATGAAATGCCTACCAAAATAGAAAAGTTTATAGAGAAGTATGCTTGTGTGTTTGTGTTGTACTCAATGTATTATTTAATTATATTATTAGTTTGGGAGATCATAACAAGATGAGTGATTATTACATTAAAATAGATGAGCATACACCA
>TARA_R100001443_G_scaffold78059_2_pt1 | contig 11670 bp, 12 predicted proteins | sample TARA_R100001443 | Tara Oceans TARA_R100001443 (sample SAMEA2622142) | marine metagenome | biome: marine biome (ENVO:00000447); feature: deep chlorophyll maximum layer (ENVO:xxxxxxxx); material: "saline water (ENVO:00002010), including plankton (ENVO:xxxxxxxx)" | depth 50 m
GAAAACCAAGGGCGGATCTTTGCCGTTGAAAAGATACAGGCGTCCACCAAACGCAAAAGACATAGTGCGAAGATGAGGGGCTTCTACTCTTGTTCGGGCATCTGAATTTGTTCCGTCAGCCTTAACAAGGGGCCGCCACTTTACTGTGGTCGATAAAGAACCATCGAAAACGTAAAGCCTCATGTCAGTACCATCGAATGCTTCAAACACAAGGTGCTGCCTGTTTCCTGAGTGCTGCGAAAACCAATGCACACTCTCAATCTCACTGAACGAGTTCCAGGCTGGTACGCCCTCAATGTCGTCCGGCACCAATACTTTGTACCCCCCCGAGTTTTCCCAGGCGTCCTTTTGGTTGTATCGCATGTCGCGAATCCTAAGAGCCTTGGGAGGATTCTGACTGGGGCGATAGGAGTCGTCGATGCCTCGAAGCGGAGCAAACAAAATCTTTTGAGTTTTCATTTCTTACTCCTGCTTGTTCATTGTTTGCCTAAGTCGCTCGTATGTCAGAGTAACAACTGGCCAATAGTATCGTGACTTACCAGGAAATTCAGAGTCTCCACTGATGATTTGCCTGACCTTTGAGCGGCCAACATTGTAAGCAAGCACAGCCAGGTCTTCGCTTTTTAAAGAGTTTCTGTTGTCGACGATTAGTTTCGCCGCCGCTTCAATGGAAAGGTGCGGGTCAAGCCTTTCGTCTAAAGAGCGCCCCGGCATCATGTCTTGCCATGCGCCTGGTGTAAACTGCATCAGACCAAGGTCGTTGGTTGGCCCAACTGCATCAGCATTTCCGCCTGACTCTAAACCAGCGATGCTGGCTAACAAGTAGGGATCGACATCATACTGCTGACCAAACTTAATAAAGGAATCGCCGTACTGAGCCATAGCCTTTAGACTGCCTTGGTATGCGTTGTCGCTGCGTCCGACGACATCAGGGTCATCCAGGTTTGGAGTAAGCTGCACCAAGGTCTCAGGACCCTCTCCAAAGCTAACAAAGCGTGGCGGTTCCTCCTCAACCTCTTGTGGGGCGTCCTCGGCTATCTCTTGACCGTAGGTGTCCCCGTAGTGTTTCTCCCACCACTCATCGAGTCGCTGCTCCATTGACTTTGTTCCGGCCATATCTACCGCATCATTCCGTTTTGAAGAAGTTTCTTGTCGCGCTCAAAAACCTCCATATCGTTCCTCATGGTCTCTTCAGCCAATGAGTCTTGATACGCTCGCGCTTCTTTAAGAATTTGTTCGTACTCCTCAACAACCTGTTGATCGTTTGCTTGACTCGCCAAGTTCTGAATCCTGTTTCGATACCCTTGTATGCGAGCCTTGCTAAGCTCTTGAGCGTTGATTCTGTTAGCAAGCTCAGGTGCTTGTGTAGACTTTTGGGTGGGCTCAACACCTACCGACTTTCGACCAGGAAATCTTTTTTGTCCACGAGCCGTGGTGATAAACGAGTTCCCAGGCAACTGACCGTTGTTGGCTGTGGCAGTTTGAAATGCTTTTTGCCCAGCTTGATTAGCGTTCTTAAGCGGGAAGTTTTTCACAAGACCCTCTTTGTTAGTAAGTTTCGAATGCCCGAAGACCAGCCAACAAAACGTCGTCGTCTGTTTCTACGAGTCGCTCGTCTGGGTCGTCAAGCTCTGGGTAAGGGTTACCCATTTTGGCAAAAATGTTAGAATACTCCTCCATCTTTTGCATCTTTCGTTTTTGAGCCTGTGCCTGTTTCTTTTCCTCTTCTGAGGGCTCAGGCATTGGATCAACCATAGGCTCGTCTTCTTTTGCCTTCTTTGAGGCACCAAGAAGCTTGAACCTTCTCATCTGTGTTTCGTAAAATCGTCCCATCAGGTCTTCACCGGATCGCCGTATAGGTAGGCATAACCACTCGGCATTTCTTGAAATTGTCCTTTCCTGTACAGTCTATCAGTTCGATCAAGGTAGCGCTTTTTCATGTTTTGAATGCGCTCTTGTGCTTTGACTTCATAGATGTTTGAAATGCTGCCTTGTCCGTATTGCAGGTAAAGATCCGCGACTGTTTTGTAAACCAAAATGACGTGGTACTGCGGCGGAATCTGTGGCTCATCGTTGTTCCCTACGAGCCGAGGTGGACGGCGCATGTACCGAATCTCACACTTAATGTCGACGTCGGGTCGACGATAAAGGCGCATAGTGTCACGAGGCCCCTCGTAGTAAAGAGGGCGCTCATAATCCAACGGGAATGACCCATCGTCATTAAAAAATGAGGAGGGTGAAGTAGCTGGAATGACCTCGAAAACTTGAAACCAACCAGTTTTAGCGGTTGCGTTTCTTCGATAGATTCGTTTTCTATAAACGTCAACGCCGCTGTCGTCCGGCAAACCACCAATAGTGATTGTACGATTCGAACCAGAGGCCGCAATCGTACCGCTCACTACTGGGCTTGGCGCAGACTCAATACCCTCTCTTTCAAGAGTAGCGCAGTACTCAAACTTAGTGCCATGTGTCAGAGTGCCCCCCGCCCCTACTGTTGCGGTGAGAGTAAGGTCGTTGTTTAAGGTGCGGTCGGAGTCATCATCCGTGATGATGATTGTGTCTCCAGAAGATGTGTGGTCTAAAAGTAGGTCCTCTTCAGTTCTGGAGTCTACATACACAAGCCTACGGTCACGCGAGTTAGCTGCTTGTCCAAAGATTTCATCTCGAATGGTAATCCCCAAAAAGTCTACCATGTCCCTGGGCAGTTTAATTTTGTCCCACTTCACTTTGAAATCTGCGGTTGCAGTAAGCGCACCCGACGCTCCTGTCGGAGCCGCCAAGAATGCCGTGGTGGTACTCACAACAGAATCGATCCGATACTCAATGCTGTTGGTCGTATCTTCGATTACCGCACCCTCCATGCCCGTATGGAGCCAAGCACCGGCTGCTGCCGTGACTAACTTGCTGTTGTTAGCCAACGTCAGGGTTGTTCCCGCAGCACCCTGAACGTCTTGATAAAGCTGCTGCTCAGCACGCTCCTGCAAAAAACGCCAAGGATGAGAGCTACAAAGCTCCTCGTAATGCCTGTTGATAAGTCGCACTACATGGTTCTCATGAGTGCTGACATTTGGATTGTGGTCAAGAAGACCATTCACTTCTTCAATGATGTCTTTGAGAATCATGTTCCTTCCTAAAAGAAAGCCCCTCGAAAGTATATCTCCCGAGGGGCCTCAAAGTCACAACAAAGCTGTGATCAATAGAACCAGCCCTTATCAATGATAAGAATTGCACCGTCAGCAGTAGCGCTTGTGAAGTCGTTCACACAAACCGCAAACGGTTGTGCTGTATTGCTGTGGGTGTCTCCCTCACGGATTTCTCCGCTGGCAGCGGATCCAACCGTGGATCCGATAGCAATCGCTTCGCTGATTGGTGTGCAGGTGCTGTTAAATCCAGAAACCTGGATTTGCACCACCTCACCATCAGCAGCAGCAGTCACAGCGACTCCGCATGCAAGAGGCGAGTTGTTTTCAGCCGTAACTGTCACGACAAAACCAGCGGCACCATAGGTGTCGGGATCTGGATCCGCGCTAACGTCAGTTTCGACTTTCACAACATTGCCAACTGCAATGGTTCCATTGGCCAGTGCGCTCACAATCTTTTTGGGGTAGGCAATGACGCCGTTGCCGCCATCTCGTTTCAAAATACTCATTTTAAAGCTCCTTTAAACTTTTATTAGAAGGTTTCACCGTCATAGGCAATGCCTGACGATCCGAGGTGCTTAGCAACAAGCTGGCCGTAGAGACGGACATTTGCTGAACGAACATCGTACTCACCGCTAATCTTCTCGAACGGGGACACATCGAAGTATCCTTCGCTATCGAAGACGTAGTGGATGTCATCGAGGTTCAGCAAGTAGAAGCTGATGACAGCCGTGGTGTGAGTCGCGGTGTTGGTGGGCATGTAGTACTCGGTCTCCATGCGGATACCGTCCCACATCTGAATCATGCGGCCACCATCGAGCTTGGACTCATCGACGTAGCGCTCAAATGCACGCAACGAACGCTTGAGGTTCTTCGCTCCTTGGCGGGATGCAAGCCAAATGTGAGGCTCACCACCAGGGGACACAGCAGAAGTTTCAACACGCAAGTCAACAAGACCCTGAAGTCCATTAGCATTGAAGCTGTTGTTGATGTTTGCCACTTGGTTCTGCCAGCCAGGAATACCAGAGTAGGTAGCCTTGGAGACACCACCAACGACGTTAGCCTGAGCGCCAATAGCGTTCTCCTCAAGAAAACCAGTGAATGTAGCAGCAGTTGCTCCATTCAAGGTGTTCCAGTCAGCGAAACCACCAGCGTCCACACCCTCAACCGTCTTACGGAGGAGGTTACGGCGCATAGCACCCATCACAGCCTTAGTGCGAGCATCAAGGATGCTAATCACAGCAGCTTCACCACGGTTCTTGATTTCCTCATCCTTAGAGATGGCAATCGGCATCGTGGTGTGTGCGGGAGTGTACACCGCTGGCAGAAGAACATCGGCCACGGTCAAGTTAAGCTTCTCGTATCCAGTCTGCATACGAGTTGCGTTGCTGTGCTCACCAAAGCCAAGGGGCTCGATGTAGCGGGTTCCACCCTCAACCTGGGGCTGACCTTTTCCATGAACATCTTCATGAACGTCAATCAGCGCCGTCGTGCGGGCAAGGTTGTCACGGAAGTCTTCCGCGAGCAGATACAAAGTCGACGAGAGAAGCTCGTCGGTAATGTTTAGGCCAGTAGCCTGTGTAACAGCCATTTTAGTCCTCGGGGCTTAGTTATTTGAGACCAGCAAGACGCTTAGCCTCTTCTTGATTTGCCTTTACCCAAGCATAAATCTCTTGGGCTCTGGCTCCTTTTGGAGGACCTGAAGACTTTGCCGCATTCGCTTTGGACTTCCCAATCTGTCGCGCACTAGCCGCTCGAACCTGACGCTGACGTGCTTCGACTCGCTGACGCTCATCTACTGCACGTTGTGCTCTTACCAGTTCGAATGCATCAGGGGTGCTAATATCGAACCCCGATGCGCGTCGTTGACGAATAAGCTCTGCAACATCTCCACGAAAGCTTGCATCATTCATTTCAGGATGTGCTTGCGTAAAGTCTTTGAGAGCCATGCGTCGAGTTTCACGCTCAGAATGCTCAGCAATTGGTTGTACCAACTGGTTGAGCTTCTCAGCAGCAGCACGCTCAATGCGTGCCTCGATTCCTTCAGGACTCAGAAGATCAGGAAGCTCTGACTCGGGCTTCGAAAGAATCTCCTTGAGCTTGGGGTCTTCAATCATTTGAGCAAAGGCACTTTGCCGAGTGGTAAGAGCACGCTCTTTTTCACTCAACTCGTCCAGTCTCGTCTGATAGCTGGCCTCAAGATCACGAGCCTTAGATGAATCTCGTTGACGCTTGTTGTGATAGTCACGACGAAGATTGTGGATGACCTGCTTCGAAAGCGGGTCCAACTTCTCCAGATGCTCCGGTTTGATTCCCTTGTAGAAACCATCCAACGAGAAAGTCTCGTCTTCCGGTAATACTGATGTCAATAGATCGAATGCACGATCTGGTTGAGCACCAGCATCAGCATCATTGGTGCCCCGAGTCCCTGACTCACTTTCAGATGTTGCCGCGCTATCGCGAGTTCCAGCCGCATTAACCTGCTCGATGATGTTGCCCGAGGCTGCATCATTGGTAGCCACATCGGCTACAGGTTGGGCTGAGACACCGTTAGATGCAACGGCTCCACCATCAGCGGTAGAGTTGCTCAGTTCCGTATCTGCCATTTTGTCTCCTTATGTACGGTCAAGGGATCCCGTACAAAACGATTGTAAAGCTCTACACCATGTAGAGCAAGAGTGTAAGCTACATGTTTTCTGCAAGAAGCTCTTCGTCGGGGGACATCGGAGCGTCCTCACCTTCGGGCATAGGTGGAGGCTCAGCGCCTTCAGCCATTGCTTCTTCGCCTGGGGGATTCTGGAGTTCTTGGGCAAGATTCTTGTCCTTCTCCATCATTTTAAGTTTGCCAGCAGCAGCCTTCAGTGCATTGTCTGAGGTCAAGCCGTCTGGGTCAAACATAAACTTTTCGAACTTTCCTTCCTCGTCAATAAACCGAATTGCTTCTACAAGCGCCACCGCAGGAGCAAAGACCTCTGGGGGAAGCGGCTCAGGCCAACGGTTGCCCTTTTCGACCAAGCTCTCGTCAGGCTCCCAAGCAGGAATCTCAACATCAGTGCCAGCAAGCGCATCAAGCGTCTTATCAAGCTGGTCTGAAAACATCGAAATAGTCTTTAGCGTGTAGGGCTTCTCAGGGGGCGGGGCTCCCATTGCAAGCTCTTGCATCTGAAGATCGGCTTCTTGCGCTCGAAGCTGTTCGATCTCTTCAGGGCTTGGGCCCATGCCTCCTTGGGGTGGTGCCATTCCTGGTCCCATCCCTGGATCCATTCCTGGTCCCATTTGACCTTGGGCTTCGTTGTAGTGCGACGGCATCTTGAACTCCTATTCAATCTGGCGGTAGTAGCTGGTCGATTTGACCTTGATCTTGGGCTTTTCGGAAATCCTTGTACGCAGGATCATTATGAACCCTGTCATAGTAATCCCTATAGGTTTCTTTTTCCTCTTCAACCTTTGCTTCATTCTTACTAATCTCGCCAGCCAGGTCCCAATCACCATCTACTGGCGTGAGTCCTCTCTGACGACAAATCTCTTGCCGGTGCTGTTCCGACTTCAAAATAACCCCAAGACCACGGTCGTAATAGGGGAAGCGAGCCCAGTGCATATCGAGTTTTACTTTGTAAACCCGCGAGCATTTACCAGAACAATTTTCTTGCTCACAATCAATTTGTTTAGGTGGAGTGCCCGCAAACCACTCGAAGTTTCCATGCCCACATTTGTCGCACTTGTATTGAACAAGCCTTTCTTTTTTTAGGTACTCGTCGGCGCTTTTTCCAACCCCATAAACAACATGTTGGTTTTTTGGTTGTGGAGGCGGCTGCCAGTTGATGCTTCTCCAAATGGCCTCGGCATTACATTTCTCGCACTCAATCACATCAGGTCGAGACTCTATGCCGCAAAAAATCTCTGTCTCGTGTTTACACTCAACACAATCAAAACTGTAAATAGGCATTATTGACCACCAAGCTGCTGTAGAAGACCTTCAAGTAACTGTCTTTGTTGATCTTCGGGCATTTGTAATGCTTGTTGCAACTGTTGAATAATTTCTGGCGGGGCTCCGCTCTGAGTAAACAGTTCAATAAGCTGCTGGATTGCTTGGCCGGGGGGCATCGCAAGAAGCTGCTGGATTGCTTCAGGGGGTAGCCCCCCGCCCTGTGGAGGGGGCGGAGGGCCTTGTGGCGGGGCTGCCTGCGGCGTGGGAGGCGGACCCGCTTGTGGCGGGCCTTGGGGAGGCGGTCCCGTCGGTGGTCCCTGTGGTCCCTGTGGTCCTGGTGGAGCCTGTGGTGGTGGAGCACCCATCTCTGCTTCTTTCTGGGCTTGCTCTGCCGTCATTTCTTGCAATGCTATATCCAAAGCCTCTGGATGCATATCTTTCGGCAAGTCAAACTTCTCAACGATTGCTTCCATTTGCGCTTTTGCAAGAACCGCCTCGGGCCCACCTTTTTGGATAAGCGCCCAAAGCTGTTGCAAAGGCTGGAGCAACTGAAGTACAGCGTCACGAACAGCCTGGTCCGAAAACGGCGTGCGTCGAGAGTCTACAACCTCGATTTGGAAATCACCTTCCAGGTCCTCAACGGTAATCTCAATAATGTCGGGACCAGACTTGATGCGGATGACGTCGGGCTCGGGAGGCATTTCAACATCAATTTCGGCAGTGGCTTGAACAACTACAGCCTCCCCATCTTCAGCTTCTTCCGCAGCATCTTCCGCAACTTCTTGAACCGTTTCCTCGACCTCTTCAATCTGGTCTTCGGCCTCACCCATCGCGCTCTCTGCCTGCTCCTCCTTCTGCTCAACATCATCGACGTCAATGATTTCGCGCTTGTACTCCATGCCAAAGTCGCGAAGGGGGGCCTCCATCGAGGCAACGATAGCTCTTAAGAACACATGAACAACTTGGGCTACCCAGTTGTCCTTAATCATTGCGTGACGGCCATACTCAGACTCTGTGTAGTCTCGTAGGTTCATCACTTCTGTTGCAGTTGCTTTAGTCACACCCCCGTAAGCATTTGGACTAGTTCCAGCAGCACGCTCCAAGTCGGACTCCGCCTGCATCTCGTAGTTCATGATGTTCGGGGAAATCTGTGCGTTCTGAATCGGAACAATCACGTTGTTCAGCGCTCGACCGTTGAGTCGACCGTCTTCAACAGGAATGACCAAACCATCAACACCCGCAGTAATCAAACTCATCTGATCTGCGGTAAGCACTCCATCTAAGGCAAGGTATTGACGAGAATCACGTCGTGCAGCGTTTGCCCGGAATGAGCGAAACACGTTGATTTCTTGAATCTGAGGAAACAATCTCGATGCGTGACTAATGCCTCGCAATGGAAACTCTGGTTCTTGATTAAAAATCAACGGCACAATGTGCGGAAGAGGATCCCCTGCACGAGTAGAATAGGGCATAGGGCCACTAAAAATAGGCTCCTCAAACTCCTCTCCCTGATCAAGCAAGAAGACTTCGAACTTCCCACGCATCGCTCCTTCTTCTGATTGATAGGTGTCAATCAGATTGCAGACCTCATACACCCGCACAAAAAGATCCTCTGCTGGGTCGTACTCTTGCTTGTTCTTTTTACCTTTTCGCTTGTTGTTGTTGTACGAGGTGTGGGCGTTTCCATCGAGAAAGTCTTCTCGGGGCTGACCAACCAAACCTGACAAACCATATTGGTCTTCAACTTCGCGTAGTGGTCGATAGTAAACATGACCTACAAAGCGGGCATCTTCTTCATCATAGACGTCTGAGTCGAGAACCATCTCCCAATACGGGATGACTCGGAACCAAACCCGGTCCAAAACATCACCAGGCCCATCGTCAACACCCACCTTGATGCCTGAGCCGGGGTACAACAAACCCTGTCGGATAGCCTTCAACACACGGAGGTGTGTTCTATTTTGGTTCAACCATTTGTTTGCAACCATCTCTACCTTGGTAGCATCGCCGCCAAGAGTAGGGCCAGGGCCTACAACCACGCGAGCCGCCTTGGGGTACAAAGCCGCTACATACGACTCAATAATCCCATAAAGACGGTTGACTTCGATTTGAATCTGACTGGGCAGGTCCTGCATCGTGCGGGCGTTGCCGCCCTGATACGTCTCCCAAAATCTTGTCAGATACGTCTCTTTGTACAGACGCCAATCTTTGGCCTGTTCTCGTGAGTTCTTGTCGTGCGCGTCTAAGTGCGCTCTCAAGACTTTGGGGTTGAGGATGTCGTTTTCAGCCATGATTTACCTATTCGGTGTCGACCAAAGGATAGTCTGCCTTGATTGCCTCATAGTCATTTTTGGTCACATACCGCAAATCACCGCTCATCATTCCTTCCATAAGAACTAAAGCTTTGTCGGAATAACGGTCCATAATGTCATCCATGAGGAGCCCGGATTCTATTTCGTCGACACCGTTGTCAGCAAGCATCTTCATAACCAGACCTTCAAGTTCGCTTGCTCTCGCACGTTGCTCTTGCGGCAGTTTATTGAATCTCGGCATGAAGTTTTCATTTGCTTCGAACGCAAGGTCTTCCAAACTTTTCTCGGCGCTTTTTACAGCATCCTCGTAAGTGTCGCCTTTTGATAAACGATCCATGACGGCACGACGCTTTCTTGCTTCTCTTCTGATTTTGTTCTCAGGCATTACTCACCCAGCCTTTTTATTTCTGGCATGTTTAAGACCTTCTCTTGGAGTTCTTGCATAGCGTCGTAATCATAAAGTTGACCCAAGTCATCTGGGTCGGTCGGCTGGCTGGGCTGATCGTCATAACCCATGTATTGATCAAACTCTTCGGATGTGAAGTACTCTGTCTCGCCTGTTTCTGGGTAGTAAAAACCAAACTCGTTTTCATCAAAAGCACCGGCAGCATTCACATCGAAAGCGATAGCTAAAGGACGGTCCTCTTCATCAATGTAGGCGGCAAAAGCCATATCCTCGTACATCAAATCGCCGTCTTCAGCCAAAGCCTCCAAGGCCATCATTGCATCCAGGTCTTGCTGCTTGTCCCAACCATATTGTTTGGATACGGCATCCATTTGAATCGCGTTGCGATGCAACCCCGTGGAGAATCCGCCCTCTCTTAAAAGAGCTTCTCGAATCAAACTTCTCATTTCGTCTTGAGCTATCTGATCTCGTTGCTCTTCTTCAGACAACGGTTCCTGTTCTTCTTCAGGCATCGGCCCGCTCCACGCTCGACCAACCTCGCGAAGAAGGTTGTCCCTTTCCTCTTCAGTAAACTGATGGAACAAGCCTTTTGGTTTGGTCCGTTGAGGTGGCTGCGGTTTGCGGGGGCTTGTCTCTGGAGGGCCTCCCATAAGGCTTTCGCCTGGGAATGGAGCCCTTTGTTGACCCGTGTTTGGATCGATTCCGTTCATCGGATGCCGCCAGCAAGCATCCTGTCGTCTTCAAACTCGCTCATGGTGGGATAGCCACCCTCTTGACGGGTTCGTGCGGCTTGAATCAGTCGGCCTTGGTCATCGCGCTTGAGGTAGCCTTCTTGAACCAAGAAGTTCATGTACTCCTCTTTTTGAAGCTCTCGATCACTTCGTAACGATTGACCTAACGGTTGATTCGCGCTCATGGCTGCCGACATGCCAAGTGGTAAGTCTGCATCTGGTAGCGGAGAGCCTTCATACCCTCCCTCTGGAGCAGCTTCGACTTGACGCAAAAGCTGTATTGCAGAATCTCTTGCCTCGCTTGGAGTCAAAGCAGGATTCATTTCCATGTTGGCTCGGGTATTACGATCAATAAAATCTCTGCGTGATTCTCGCTGTTGTTCGCGACGGTAGGGAGCCATTGCACTGGAGACCTCACGACCGACCGCTGCAAGCCCTTCTGCCGCAAGTTCTGGCTGAGTCAGCATGCCTTGGGCAGCACGCTCTTCATACCCTGTGGGCAATGCAGACGCGGCCATCTGGGGCAGTTGCATCATCGTACCTGTGCCCTCAACGATGTCGGCACCCGTCTCCATGGCACCGCCCAGAAGGCTTCGCTGCTGACCAATGTTATATCCAAGTTCAGCGGCAAGAGTGACGTCGCCAATTGCTACGAGAAACGGCGCAATCTTGGCTGCTGCATTCCGTAGTTCAATTGCTTGGGGTGCTAATGGAACGGGATAACTTCTGGGATACGTTTGTTCCATCATAGCAAGCGCATCTTTTAAGCGTTGTCCCTGCATTCTCAAGTTTCTTTTCTGGGCCTCAGAAGCTTGGGCCGCCAGTGCTTTCAGTTCATCAGAAACATCTGGTGGTGGAGGCGGGGATGGACGCCTCGTCATCGCAGTGCGCCGTGGATCTTCACGACGAACCATGCCGGTGCGCTCTTCAGGAGAGACATACGGGCCTCGTTCCGACAAAGGCTCGACAATGTTTTGTTGCCTTCTGGCACGGTCACGAACTTCAGCAAGTTCAGGTTCTGAATAGCCGAGATCATCAGAGATCCGATCATATCCCCTTCTTCCCCCCCGAAAACGAGTGTCAATGACCATTTGGCGTTGACCTGATTCCATCCTCGGAAGATCTGGTGGCCCCTCGATAGCCCGGAAAACAG
>TARA_R100001443_G_scaffold49985_3_pt1 | contig 11664 bp, 5 predicted proteins | sample TARA_R100001443 | Tara Oceans TARA_R100001443 (sample SAMEA2622142) | marine metagenome | biome: marine biome (ENVO:00000447); feature: deep chlorophyll maximum layer (ENVO:xxxxxxxx); material: "saline water (ENVO:00002010), including plankton (ENVO:xxxxxxxx)" | depth 50 m
AAAGAACGGACAACTACCAGGTCAAAGCCTAAAAGATGTATCGCAGTTTGTTCTTGATAATGAAGAAAAGATGGACCTAGCAGACGGGCATGATACATACTATACCGACTTAGGGACATATATTGACTATAACATACAAGACGTTGCTTTGCTACCTAAATTGGATAAGATGCTTAACTGTATCGACCACTTCCTTAACCTTCAACATATTGTTCAATGTGATTTCATTACCACTCCTTGGGTCACAAGATTAGCAACCATTCTTCTTCTAAGGGATGAGAAGTTTGATAGAAGGATTCCAAGTAAGCCACAGTTTGCTTATGAGGATTATCAAGGGGCAGATATACAGGAAGCGGTAGCAGGTTTGTATGAAAGAGTTGCTATCATGGATATAAGAGCAATGTATCATAGTAACATTCTGAAATACAATATCTCATGGGAAACTATACTTGATGAAAAGAATGGAGTGTTTGATACTGACGCACCAACAGGGGCATTAGGCCGTGCTATGGACCTACTTACAAATCTAAGGAATGAGTACAAGGCTAATATGAAGGCTTCGACAACCAAAGAAGAAAAGACTAAATGGGATTCGGCTCAATACGCCACGAAGTCGCTAGTGGCTTCCCTGTATGGAGTCTGTGGTGATAGCCGATTCGGTATGTATCACCCTGCGGTAGCGGCGGCTATTACTCGCACATCAAGAAATACGCTTGGTGAATTACGAGACAAGTGTATAGAATGGGGTTGTGATGTTATCTATGGTCATACTGATTCTGTTTTCGTTACCGTTGAATCCCCCGAAGCAGGTATGGAGATGGTTGATTGGATTAATAAAGAAATGGCTCCAATAGAAACTGAGTTTGAAAAGTATTGTGAGCGTATGTTGCTTAAGGCTAAGAATAGGTACGCAGGTAAGGTCACATGGACTGATGGTGAATATCACGAACCCGACTATTATGTCAAGGGGATAGAATCTAAACAGGCTAGAATGCCTCAGGTAATGAAGGATGCTATGAATACTACAATAAACTCTATGCTTGATGGTAAATCTGAACAATGGGTCAATGATAAAGTGTGCAGTATTATTCACGATATGGTAGATGGTAATATCCCACTTGACGAGTTGAAGCAGAAAGGAAAACTAAAGAAGGACCTAAAAGATTATAGAACAATAGGAGGTTCGGCCGCAGGAGCATTGTGGGCTAATACAAACTTGGGGAAGGAATATAGAAAGGGAAGTTATTTCTGGGTCTTACTTGATTCAAGCGGAAGGTTTATAGCGTTTGACTCAGTGGAAGAACTACCAAGTAACATTGCGATAGGCTATGAGGTGATGATTCAACGATACATAATAGAAAAGGTCAAACCTTTTTATGAAATAGCATCGTGGGAAATGAGCCAATTACATGACGCAAAGAAAGGAAGAAAAGCAGTAGAGTGGTTATAATGAAAGGGCAAAGAACACAAAGAAAACAGACCGTAAAGCAAATAATGAAACAAGACCTAATTGCTATGCAAGAAAAAGTCGATTTGATAGAATCTAAACACAATCAATTGGTGAGCGTATTTATTGATTTCAGCAGACACGCTGAGAACATGACAACACTTCTTCATCTGCATCTATTAGATGCTGGTCTAGCAAGTAAAGAACAATGTTCGGGTTGTGGAATGGCCGTAATATACCCTCATAAGTTTGAGGAAATACAGGCTATGCCGGTCTGTCCTAACAGAATAGATAAGGATGGTAAAGAGGTTAAAGAATGTTTGGATGGGTTTAATCATATTGATAATCCTTTTGCTTCCTCAGAAGAAGAATAGTAATGCTTATAAGTAATGGCTTACCTGCATTATCATGGAATACAAGTCGTCTTACAATCCTTACGAGGCGATTGGTGATGTTAAACTCAGAGTAAGCAAGTCATCCTTTATGTCTGCTCGTCAATGTCTTAGAAGGTATTGGTGGAATAAGATAGCCCTACCGGATGTTCGTATGCCGGAAACTGAGTTTATGATTAAGGGAACAATAGTCCATAAGGGTGTCGAAGATTTGTATAACCTAGAATCAATAGAAACAGATATACGAGCCTTGTTACCCGTAGCAACAGAGTATGACGACACCTTTGACGAAATCGCAGTTATGGAGACACAACGTCTTGAAGCATGGGGTTACGAGTTCTTCCTTCCCATTGAGGCAGAAATGAAAAAGTCAGTATATGACCCCGAACATGATGTTGTTATGGTTGGTATGTGGGATGGTCTTATGAAACACCCCGATGGTGGTCTTTGTATTATGGAATTGAAAACAGGCGACCTAAGTACAGGTAAATTAAGCAGGGTACGCAGGGAATTATGCTTCTATACTCGAATGCTTAGACTACTAGGCTATGAAGAAAAATATGGTCCTGTAACACACATGATGTTAATTTCCTCTGACTGTGTAAATCCTAAGACCGCAACCACATTAATGTCTAGTAAGAGGAAAGAAGTTTTCTTAGGTGATGAAAAGGGAATTACTGTAATAGAGAAACTAGGTAAGAGAAGTCATACTGCATTTGAGAAAGACTATGCAGAAACAGTAAAAAAACTAAAGGCCTCAACATGGGAGCCAAACTGGAGTGAATATTTCTGTGCTAACTATTGTGATTTCTATATGTCATGCGACGATGAAATACATGGTGGTGGAGATAACCCAACGCTTTCTAAGGAGTTCGGAATAGTATGAAGCGACCAAATCTAACAACAATAGAAATATGCGAAGAATGCGGTACTATGCAGATGTGGAATATATCACAAACATTTTCGGTAGCAATGCAAGAAGGAAAACCTTTATCCCCTTCTTACGTTAGGACTTGTCAAGGGTGCGGTGCGGTTGAAGGTTATGATGACGGAGAAACTTCTAACCTTTCCACGTGAGATTGGTTTGAAAAGACAGGTATGTGAATCGAGATACCAATTCAAAAACTATATTGATAAACTAAATGGAAAGGCTGATATATACACGAGCCTATATGGGTTCAAGGATATTAATGATAAAGATAATACCGCTATCATGGATAGAGCATGGTGGGATTTCGATTCTAATGAACGATACACAATAGAGCAAGTTAAGGAAGATGTTGCTAAATTGCTTGAAAGACTAGAAGGTGATGTAAGACTTGTCGCAACAGGAAGAGGATTTCATGTTCATCAGTTATTTATTCGTGCTTTAGATTCAAGAAGATGGAGACATACCATTGACCGTTATCAAAGAAAGATGGCGGAAGGGCTCCTAACACTAGATGGTGTGGGTTATCCCCGAAAACTATGCAGAATACCTCATACCTACAACGCTAAAAGAAAGCGTTTTGCGGTAATGGTGGATGCAAATACTTTCAAGACGACTCCACAGACGACTCCTATACCAAATAGGCCGAAAGAATCACCTGTTGCACACCTTCACCCTTATTGGGGGGATGAAAGGAATGATACTGGGTTTGACCTAGAATTATGGGCTATGGAAAACCCTGTTGATTTAATGGGAGATTGGAATGTTCAGCAAGTAACCGTAATTGAAGGAACACAAGAGGCTATTCCTATGATACCATGCCTTCAAAATGAAATCACAGTATCTAATCCCCCACACCACATAAGGGTAGCATTAGCACAACATTTATTTGAGCATCTTCGTAACTTCGCAGAACCAACTGCCCTGACCGCTGAACAGAAAGAAAAAATGATTGATGTTTCAGTTGCATTCATACAGAATCTTGAGTGGCAAGACTACAATGAACAGGTCACAAGGAAAGCACTAAATACTCTTGTATCTTATGGAAGGTCTACTTCGTGTGCGTGGTTCTGCAAGCGTGGCCTTTGTCCGGCTCCGTGTTGGAGAGATGATGGAACTAGGCGTGAGTATTGAAAAAGTTTTTATAAGTCGTGTTCTCCTATATAGTATTGTGCATATAGAACCTTGTGTTCGGTGTGGGTCAATCCTAATTATGCCTTTACATGGTGCTAGGAAGTGCTTTTCGTGCTTCATTAGCGTAGACTCATGTTCGGAAGGACACCCAAACTGAAAGTAAATCTTATAAGTGATAGGCCAGTCGTATGGTCATGTCCGAACTTCCCCGTGAATATCTCATAGTGGATGATAGAGAAAATGATAAGATAATTCATAAGTTAATAATGAGTCTTGGTGATGCTAAAACAGACCCAGATGGTAAGGTATTTGTAACTCGTCTTAAGACAGGGGATTATATCATAGATGATTGGATTATAGAGGCCAAAGAAATAAAAGATTTGTCAGCGTCAATAATAGGACAGGGACGTTCAAGAACAATAGCGGCTCAATTAAGGGATATGAATACTTTTGCTTTACTAGAAGGAAAGATACCTTATCTCGTTGTGTATGGAGAAACAAAAGACCTTAAACCATTTTTCGCCAAAGGAACAAAGGGTGGTAAGCAAAATGCGGTCATCCAAAAGGCTAGAATGAAAAGTAGGATAGCAAGTTTCAAAAAGAGCTTTCTTTTCAGATTTCCCGCTACCAGATATTTTGAATTAGAAACATTACAGGATTATGTCGATTGGTTAATAGAAGCATACAAACAAAAGATTGTGCTCAAGTAAGTGAATCTTCTTCGTCTTTCTTTATCGCATTGCTACCGGACTTACCCCTTGAATCATAACTTACATTACCGCTCGAATCAAAAGTTGCGTCAGAAGTCTTAGATTTCCAAGCATTATCTGTTCCGCTCATCCATCCTTTAGTTCTATCTTTAGACTCTAATTTTCTTGTTGTTGAAGTTTTTCCTAATTCTTTGTTTTGTGCTTGTTCGTTAAAAGAAACCTCTATACCCTTTATAGTAAGTGAAGAGTATGGTGCATTATCTGAACCATCAGCACTAGCCATTAACCCACCTCCGGGGACCCTTCCAATAGTTATTTTGATTCTGTTACCTAGAACACTAGAACCTTTTACTTTTCTTATAGAAAACAAAGTTACTCTTTGTGCAGTATCGCTATAAGTTATATTTATTACCTTTGATTGTTTATGACCGCTTTCTATACATTCTAATGTTGCGAATAAAGTATAAGTGGTATTTCCACCTGTCAATGGAGCCTTAATATTCGCAGTAACTTTTATCCTTTCATTAACAACAGAAGGGGGAACAGTAATTGTAACTGAACCTTCGTGGTAATCTGATTGTACGGGAGCACCACTTTCTAATAGTGCTGAAACTCCAGGTAGGATAAACCCATCAGCACCTATTATCGCACTTCCACTACTAGTTGTCTTACTTTGACCTATTGCTTCCTTAGAAGTAGTTTTGATATTATTCTTAACAGAACCTCTATTTCTAGTGATTCCCAATAATCCGCCTTCTTCATTTTCACTTGAAAGGTCTGCTTTACCTTTCATGGTATTCATAGCACCACCACTCATTTTTGACAGGCTTACTTTTCCTCCAGTCATTCTTCCACCTAACGATTCTTGTGCGGGTGCTCCTGAAATATTACTTAGTCTGTTTTGCTTACTTGTTTTTTCGGTTACACTATGACCAGTACCTATACCACCTTTACTTGGTGGCTTTAATCCACCCCAACCCGGAGCCCAACCTATATCATCTCCCGGTAGGTATGGTATATCACCTATTCCGCCTCCCGGTAGACCGCCACCGCCGTTATTAGGTGGATTACCAGTTGCAGGGGGTGTGTCTGAACCACCACCGCCACCACCTAATCCTCTAGGTAATCTAAATTGTGATTCGTCTTTCATTAAAGTCAATGAAACTTTATCACTATCTCTTTCTTTCAGAGTCCAACCAATCTCAACTAGTGTTAAGTCTTGATTTATGTTCAAATGGCTATCATTGTAACTAACAACAGTTCCGGGTCGCCAAACCATGTCATCAACAATTTCAACAGTAGGGGCGTAGTACAACGCTCTTGGTCTTAATTGCCATACAGGTCCTTGTCTGCCTCTTGCATCTTCTGAACCTGCTGGTCGATGGTAAAGGGATAGTCCTAGTGGGAATGCTGATGCTTCATTAACTGACGAGCCCGTTGTCAAATCAAGAACCGATACATCAGTTGAAGGAATGGTTGTTACTCTATTTCCTTTATTTGACTTAGATGTATTGGTATTGTTACTTCTATACTTCAATAGGTCAACGCAGTATTCTTTGTTAAAAGATACTATCATTTTTGCCCCGCTTGTTGCTCCGTATGATGTTGGGAATGGTACTTCGTGGAATCCATTCTTAGTTATGTCAAGATATGAAATCTTAGAGGAAGTTAGGGGATTGTTACCTGTATATCCTTGCCTTCTTTGTGAATCAAAGTGAGAATCTACTAACCAAAGTCTGAAAACTGCATCATTCGCAGTATTGGATTTATGAGTAATGAACATTCTTAATTTCTGTCCCGACCCAGAACTTACTTTCGGTGTATTTCTTGGGATATGTACTATCTGAACTGCCTTCTCTATACAATGAATACCGTATGGTGTGTATTGTCCGTACCATTGGGTTGCGTGTGTATCATATGTATTACAACCACCACCCCCATGATACCCATTCCCTGCTTGAATATATTCCATTCCTCTTTGTGCTCCTATTAGGTTAGCATTAGTAGCCATTAAGTTTCCATCCATAGCATTTTGCCTACCACCAATGATTTGTCCTGTCATGTTTCCGTGTGGGTCAAAAGCACCCCAATTCGCGGCTGACCCTAAATCTGATAAGCATTGTATCAATGGTGTAGAGATATACCCATAAAGACCGCCGTCAAACATAGGGCTTCTGCTATCAGTACCCCCTATTAATTCTGCCTTTACTTGCACATTCTTATCTTTTGTACTTTCTAATTCTTTCAACGCTAATGCTTCTGCCGAGGCACTTGTTCTAGTGTTAGGGGAATTGACAATTCTAAACTTAATTTGTGAACCGTCTAGGATTGGTGTAGGGTAATCAACAAATGATTCACCCGAATTATAGAATACTCTAACGTGTGTAAATTGTGCTCTTGCTTGTGTTTTAGTTTCTGATTCTCTTAGCAAGTTTCTATCTAATGCTTCGCCCGAATCATAAGATGGTCTAAACTCGAACTTACCGTTTCTTCCAACCATGTAATTAAAAGCATTATAGTTTCCATTTACTCCTTGACCAGACGCCTGTTGTATTGACATAAGTGCCTTAAATGTTGTCGATGCTCTAACATCAACAACAGAACCGAAGGAATCAGTAGGCATATCATAAGTTATTGGTACGTTTTGAATATCATAACTAGTGCATATATCACTACCTGCTAACCAAGATTTTACTCCGTGTGTTTGGAACAACAATCTAATTTTATCATGCTCATAAAATGAACCACATTCGGGTGATTTAACATAACCTTCCATTGATAACATAGCAGATAGGCTCATAAGTGATGACCAAGTACCGTGAATAGCGTGCTCTTTATTTGATGGGCTTTCTGATATATTGTTATTAAGAGTTGTTAAAGCCATAGATTCACCCATTGGGTCTTGAACACTTACGTTGCTATAATCCACTTTATTAGTCCCTAGATTTATATAGAGCCTTACTGCGTTACTGCTAATTGATTCGTCATATTGAGATACAAAGCATCCACCCATTCTATATGTGAATATATCTAAATTATCACTATCTGCTTTGAACTCCATAATACCTGTACCTTTTAGGTCTGGGAAATAACTTCCTTCGTAATTCTTAGAAGAATCTAAAACCATAAGAGGTTTTTTGTCTAAATCTTCCACTAATCTACTTTCATATCTAACATAGAATTGGAAATTAGGGTCATAAGGATGACGATACTTTGCAGTATATGGGTGAGGACCTGCTTGCCACCAATAATTATCCATAAGTTTTGCTTCACCTGCTACACTAAAGTCATACTCGCCTATTGTTTTTACACCACCAGAGGATTGTCCTATACGACCGTTGTTAGTCATAGTATTTAGATTGAAAAACTTACTAGCGTCAATAGCCATAGGTGCTCCTGCTTTTGATTCCCAATTATGCAGATAGGTCATGTTAGTCATAGTATTACTATAATTACCTGACCAAGCAGAACCACTATAAGGGTCAAGATTAGTCAAATCCCACATATCTATGTCAGTTCCTATTGCGAGCTCTGCTATATCTTCTTGTGTTTCTGAAAATACTACCGATACCTTGTATTGTTCTTCTAGTGGATATAAAAGACCCCAGTTAGTTTGTCTCCCGCCACCATCTGCGTCTGCTGAACCATCGTTTCTCATATCAGCCCAATTAAGCCAAATGTGATTGAAATTATTTTTGATTTTTCTGAACCTTCCTTTTGCACCAATAGCATGACTATTCTTAAGAAACTTTACTCCATTCATTTGAACATCACCTGCATATAGTTTGCATATAGTTGGTCCGTTTTGTGTTGCACCGCCAGTTAGACCCGGATTATCAACAGGACTACCAGTTCCCTTTACTAATTTCCACTTCCAACCTTGAAATCCTCCACTTACTGCATTTTCTGTTGTTTGACCCATAGCAACAGGATGCCTGTTACTTGTGATAGTGTGGTCGCAATAAGCATATTCGGCGGGGAATATAGTAATAGTTGAATGGTCGGCCGCTTTTTCAAGAACCCTGTACCACCTGTAAGATACTAAATCTCTATCTTCACCGTAAGGATTTTCCACGTTATAGTGAGCATCAACACTAGTTGTTACGGGTTGCGATACTGACCCTTGTGTGTTTCCTAAGAATATAACATCACCAACAGATATAGACTGGAACATTCTTGAACCGCTTACTGCTGAATCACTACCACTATGAAACCAATCTGGGTCTTTTCTCTTTACTGTGTCAAATCTTGTTTTGTTAGTTGTAAGATATTGTGAGGCATTTTGAGCCGCAGTTATAGTTATTGGACCCGGACTTATAGTGTTTGCTCCTTCACTACTCATTACCCATTCACCAGTATTAGGGTCTATAATATTTAGTATTTCTGTTTGAGACATAGCAACAATTTCCCAATGTGTATAATCATCATCTGACTTATCTAAACAAGTATTCATAACTGCTGAACGAGCAACCCCCACATCAACTGTCCCATCTTCATTATCAATTTCAAATATTAGACCACCATTGTTCATAAACCGCTTTGAAGAATGTGCGTTAGCCCTAGAAGGAATGCTTATTGTTGGGTCTGTTCCTATGTCATATTCCGTACTTCCCTTGTCTATATATCTCCTATCTTTGAAGTTTTCATCAATAAGCGGTACTGTTGCGTTTGATAAAGTTAAAGTAGTGCTAGTACCTACCGTGTATGGTGCTGTTAAGGTAAAGTACTCGCTATATTGTGTCGTGTAAGGGCTTATATCGTCATATTCAAAGTGTTGGAATCTCCACCCAACATCAGTAGAAGTTCCTGAACCATGTATCGTAGTTATTCTATTACCTTTTCTTGCTAATACATTTTTTCCGGGTCCATGAAGCCCGTGTGCGTCGGGTTCTATAATACCAAATACCATCCTAAACCATAATGACGAGGCTATATCGTGAATATAAGAAGCGTGTGCAACCCTATATCTTGAATCACTTTCTCTTCCCGAAGGTGGGGTAAATATTGCTTGACAATTACTAATGACGGGGAATAAGAATGTTCTGAATGAATTACTAGACCCACCATTTATAAGTTGTTGTATTGTGCTTGTTCCTTCTTGTAAAATAGTACATCCTGTTAGTTTATCATTAGCCACATCCACGCCACGCCATCTGATGAATCCCTGAGCAGAACCTCCTGGTCCAACAGTACCCCAACCAGTAGCAGGTAGTAAATCAACAATACCCCCTGTACCTATTGTCAATTCAATTTCATTACCTGTTCCGCTTAGTGCGGTTACTTTATACTCTACACTATTAGGCCTCATAAATGCTTTTGAAGCAGACTTCATGTGATGTACGCTAGTGCTCCAAGATTCATTTACATTTAGAAGTGGTAATTGACTAGGGTCTTGTTGGTCTATATCATTTCCTCTAACAACCATACTTAATTCTGTATCTTCGTTACCTAACCAATAGTTTCCGCTAATAGAAGAAAAGCCAAACTCTGTTTTCCTAAACTTTTTCATGTAATCAACAATTGACAAAATCTGACTTCTATGTGTAGAGCCTATTGTTCCTATGTATTCTAAGGCAAATCTGTAATTGTATTGGTCATCAGCACTAGGTAATTGTCTGCCGTCATAGAAATTAAACATAGGTCCTACCGTAACTAAACCATGTGGGTCATTAATATATTTTATACTTGAGTTTTTCAAGGGGATTATTCCGGCAGGTTTGAATGAATACTGACTATAACCTCGCCAATCAGTTGCAGATTCAGTCCCGTGAGTATCTAATGCGGTGGAAAAGTCTTTACCCCATGTGTTATGAATAATAGAATCTGGACTCACACTATCTGTAAACTGGTCCCATGTAACGGCACTCGCGGCCTGTAAAGCACCTACCCCGTGGTCTTTTTCATAGAAATCATGTCTTGTATAATAAGCACTCCATTGCCTTCCGTCTATTGCAGTAATTTTTCCTAGTGTATCTGAATGATGTTGTCCTACCGGCATAAGTCCTCGTGCTGATGTTTCAACAAAGTTTCCTTGAGTCCAACCAGTATAAGCATAAGGGCTTGAACTTCCAAAATTAAAACCTAAACCTAAATCGTCTGGATGCCTTGTTACAACAGAATAAAAATGACCTGTTTCATCTTTTAAATGTCCGAATATAGCACCAACAGTATTTTTGTATTCAAAACAGAAGTGGTGATTATCTATTATTTTCTTAACGACAATATCTAAACCATTCTTACCGTCACCTGTTCTAGTAAAGGCATTACCGCCATACTCATCGTAAATCTTGAACTCGTCATTAACTTCAAGACCATGCTCTATACAATGTGCTATGATGTAACTTGTTCCATGACTCCTACCGTCACTAAATCCTATAATTTTCCTAGTATTCCACATACGCCAAATGTTTTTATCTGAATCTATTGCGGTCGGTGCAGTATTATACACATCAGGTTCAGCACTAGGTCCAAAAGTATCTTGACCAACATACATCTGTATAGGGTTAGCGGAAAATAACCTAGTTCTTTGGTCGTATCTAGCAGAATAATACCCCGATATTGCTCCTATTTCTGTTGTTGATGCTTGGGGATGTAAAGCCCTTGTTTGGTGGTCCATACCTATTGATTGTTGACCACGAAGAAGTGCTCTAGCACCCATATAGAAGTTATCACTTATCATTAATGCTTCTTCTTCTCTATATGTATATTCTGTTGATAAAGTCTTTTCGTTTTGACCAACTTCCCAATAAGGCATTATACTATCTAACCTGCTTATAGCATCTCTTGAAGTTATTTTTATTTCCCTAGTATTCTGTTTAGCATTTTGTTTTATAGTAACTTGTTCTAAAAACCCGACCCACGATGGGGAATCAATATTATTCTTGAAAAATAACAACATCCATTCTGATGGAGAATCTTGGAATATATCTTGTATCTGTCTTTCGTTATTATCATCTAAGATTTTTATTTGCATATTAGATGCTCTGTTTATACCTGCCGTGAATGCAACTTCGTTTATACTCATATCACTTCCGGCACTAATAGTATTGGGGC
>TARA_R100001443_G_scaffold2205_2_pt1 | contig 11641 bp, 9 predicted proteins | sample TARA_R100001443 | Tara Oceans TARA_R100001443 (sample SAMEA2622142) | marine metagenome | biome: marine biome (ENVO:00000447); feature: deep chlorophyll maximum layer (ENVO:xxxxxxxx); material: "saline water (ENVO:00002010), including plankton (ENVO:xxxxxxxx)" | depth 50 m
ACACGTTCTCCCCCGAAATTTCGTTGTCGTTGAATATGCCCGCGCACATACGCTTTTACTTAACCACGATTATTTTCAACAGAGAATTATGCGTCATATCCCAGATTATTTGGATCGTTTGGATATGCAAAAAGAAATGGGTGTCGCGCTAACGCTCTTATATGAGGGGCGTGTTGTTGCGTGTTTTGGGATTGCACAAATACTTGGCGGCGTTGGTGAGGCGTGGATGACGCGGGATGCAGACTTTCGCAACTATATCAGGGGCGTTGTGCCACTAGCAAAGCGGTTTTTTGTTATCGCGCCGCCTGTAATGCAACTAAAGCGGGTGCAAATGATAATAGATTCCCGAAATTTTAAGGGCATACGTTTTGCAGAGTGGCTACAGTTTGAGCATGAGGGGACGTTGCGTTCCTTTGGATTTGGCGACCACGAAATGATGGCGAGGATTTATGAGCGGAGTAGTATCGAGCGTAAAAAGCATTTTCAAAAAACCCAAAGCGCCGAAGCCCGACCCCTCCATTGGCATAGCACAGGCGGCTCAGGAGAAGCGGCTTGCAAAACAGGAGAAGCGGCAGGGCGAGCGCGAGGCCGCAGAAGCGCGGCGTATTGGGGCGGCGCGAAAAGCACGGCAAACAGGCGGCTTGCGGATGCTTCTTTCCAGCGATCGTGAGGACGCAATGCTCGGCCTTGATGACAAATTGGGTAGCTAATGCCGCTCAAGCCCGAACAAGTAATTAAACGCGCCGATAAAGCATCTTCGCGCAAGGATCAATGGCGAGGCATTTTTGAGGAGTGCTACGAATTTGCATTGCCTCAGCGGAATTTATATTCGGGGTATTACGATGGCCATGCGCCCGGTCAGTCGAAAATGGATCGGGTCTATGACTCCACGGCTATCAATTCAACGCAGCGCTTCGCCAATCGATTGCAAAGCACACTTTTTCCACCCTATCGCCATTGGTGCAGCCTACAGGCGGGCAACGCAATTCCCGAAGAACAGTTTGACGATGTGCAACGTGCTTTAGATATTTACAATGAAAAGTTTTTTGCAGTGCTACGTCAGACAAATTTTGACTTAGCCATGAGTGAGTTTTTGTTGGATTTAGCGGTGGGAACTGCCGTGATGCTGATCCAGCCAGGAGATGAAAATACGCCGGTAAGATTTGAGGCGGTTCCACAATTCCTCGTTTCACTTGAAGAAGGCCCACACGGAAAAATTGATAATGTGTATCGCAAGCTCCGGCTTAAAGCTGAGGCTATTCAACAACAATGGCCCGATGCAGAACTAAACGACACATTAAAAAAACTTGTTGAGGAGAAGCCGACCGATGATGTGGATTTGTTGGAGGCTACAATTTACCTGCCGAAAGAGGACTACTGGTGCTACCACATTATCAATCCCAAGGATCGGCATGAACTGGTTTACCGGGAAATGGACGGCTCGCCCTGGGTTGTAAGCCGCTATATGAAAGTGGCCGGTGAAATTTATGGACGCGGGCCTTTACTCACAGCACTTCCAGACATTAAAACACTCAACGCCACCAAGCGGATGCTTTTGCAAAACGCGAGTCTCAGCATTAGCGGAATGTTTACCGCCGCGGATGACGGCGTTTTAAATCCACAGACCATTAGTATTGCTCCAGGTGCCATTATTCCTGTTGCACGAAATGGTGGCCCACAAGGGCCGTCGCTTGCTCCGTTGCCACGTTCCGGAGATTTTAATTTAGCGCAGATTGTTATCAATGATCTTAGCGTTGCGATTAAAAAAGTAATGCTTGATGACACCTTGCCTCCCGACACCATGTCAGCGCGAAGTGCAACCGAAGTTCAGGCGCGGATGCAAGAGTTGGCAAGTAACATGGGCGCCGCGTTTGGGCGTTTGATTACCGAAGCAATGCTTCCGATTGTTGCCCGCACCCTAAAAGTAATGGACATGGCAAACATTATTGATATGCCACTAAGGGTTGACGGTCAGCAGGTAAAAGTTGTGCCGATTAGTCCATTGGCAAAAGCACAAAACTCCGAAGAATTAGAGAGCGTTTTACAGTTTATGCAACTTGCTGGTGGTCTTGGGCAGGGCGGCATGATGGCAATTAACATGGATGAGGCATTAGCGTTTATTGCGGATCGTTTAGGCGTTCCGATGCGAGTGCTGACAACAGAAGAAGAAAGGGCGGCAATGATGGCGGAAATGGCCGAGGCAATGCAACAACAGCAAGAAGCGGCACCGCCAACTGATGCTGAAGCGGCGTGATGAATTGGGATACATTACTTTCACCACCTCCAACTAACATCGAACACGAAATAGACGAAACGGACAAACTTTACGCCCAAGTCTTTTCGACCCGTGCAGGTAAAAAACTCCTCGCACATTTACGCTCTGTCACAATCGAACAACCGACATGGTATCCGGGCGAGGACGCCAGCCACGGATATGCGCGTGAGGGGCAAAACAGCCTTATCCGCGAAATAGAACGGCGTTTAGAAAGAGTAAGGAACCAAGATGGCTGAAGAAACGACGACCGCTGAAGTCGATACCCCCGAAGCAGGGGCCGAGGAAAGCGAAACTCAGAGTTTGTTAAGCGCAGAACCCGTTGAGCAAACAGAGGTTAAAGAAGAAGAACCTGTTCCACATTTGGCACAAGAGACAGACGATCTTATTGAGGCGAAAGAAACCGCACCAGCAGAACGCCCGGAACACATACCAGAGCGGTTTTGGAAAGACGATGCGATAGACGCCGAGGGTGCGGTCAAGGCTTACACCGAATTACGCAAGAAGATGGATTCTGGAAAGCATAAGGCGCCTAAAGATGGCAAATATGACATGGAGTCAGCGGAAGGTCTTGATGTTGAGGGCGAAGATTTTGCAGAGTTTTTAGATTTGGCAAAAGACGAAGGCATGTCACAAGGCATGTTTGATCGCCTTACAAAGTTTTGGCTTGATATGACAAGTGAACAAAACCAGCAAATCCAATACCACCGCGATGAGGAAATGAAAAAGCTAGGGCGCAACGCTGACAAAGTTATTGAGTCGATGGATGCCTGGCTAACGCGGCTGAATAGCGCCAAAGTTCTTAACAATGACGAGCTTTCGGCTTTGGCTAATGCGTCAACAAATGCGGCGTTTATTTCCGGCTTAAATAAAATTCGGCGTTCATATAATGAGCCAGATATCCCAAGCGTCGGCGTAATGGAGCCGGACAATATTGGCATGGATGACATTGAGCAAATGATGAACGACAGCCGCTACGGGAAAGACATGGCATATACCCGTCAAGTCGAGCGCAAAGTTTATGAATTGCACGGTGAAAAGGCTGGAACCGCCTAGCAACAAAATTTCGAGGGCGGCGATTTTTTTTGTCGCTTAAAATTTACAAGTCGATACCCGCATTTTGCGACCGACGCGCTTGCGGCCCGTTTGGATACCCGCGTCAAAATTTATTTTTAACTTAACAAAGTGAGGAAAGCAGATGGCTACTATTAGTCCCGCCTTTGTGACTCTCTTTGATGCGGAAGTTAAGCAAGCGTATCAGGCTTCAAGGTCGCTCGCTGGATTGACGCGGGAAAAGAGTGCGGAAGGCTCATCTACCGTCAAGTTTCCGAAACTTGCTAAAGGCGTAGCATCCGTAAGGACGCCACAATCCGATGTCGTGCCGATGTCGATAGCCTATAGCCAAGTAACGGCGACAATGACCGATTATATCGCCGCAGAATACAGTGATATTTTCGATCAGTCTCATGTCAACTTTAACGACCGTCAGGAACTTGTGTCGGCTGTGGGTAATGCCATTGGTCGTCGCATGGATCAGGTCACAATAGATGCCCTAGATGCCGCAACCGCGGTGGCCGTAGCAAACACGGTCGCAGAGGATGGCAGCGCTGGATCAGCAAGTGACCTAAATACTGGCAAGATCAGAGCCGCGAAAAAAGCCCTGGATGCGAACAATGTTCCACCAGACAATCGCTGCCTTTTGATCCACGCCAATAACCTGTCGTCATTGCTGGCTCAAACAAGTGCTACTTCTAGCGACTTCAACACAATTAGAACTCTCGTTGACGGCTCGATTAACACCTGGCTCGGCTTCCGTGTGGTTGTAATTGGAGATCGTGATGAGGGTGGGCTTACTAAGGATGGTTCAAACGACCGTTCGACGTATGCCTTCCATCGTGACTCAATGGGTCTGGGAATTAGCATGAACCAGAAAACCAATGTCGATTGGGTGCCAGAAAAAACTTCATGGCTTGTCGCCTCCATGTTTGGGGCCGGGGCAATCGCTATCGAAGATGGTTCTTCCGGCGGGATTGTCAAAATAACCTGTAGGGAGTCTTAATCATGGCATTTGCTAGATCAGGCTGGAACGCCATTGGTGGTCAAAGTCGTAAAGGTTTTGGCCCCCAAATCTGGAGCTACACTACTACGGACGCAAAAACCGTTGTGGATGGCGAAGGGTATTTTAATTCAGTCTCGGATGATGTGACTGTTGGTGATCTCATCTACTCGTATGCCTCAACAGGTGGCACTGCTACGGCGACACTTCATGTCGTTTTGAGCAATGCTTCCGGGGTTGTCGATTGTTCAGATGGAACCGCCATAGCTGTATCGGATTCCGACTGACGACTAATATGGGTGTGCAGGGGGTTTCGGCTCCCTGCTATCCCTTTTGTGAGGTTTTATGGCTACTGGTGATACCAAGTTAAGCATCTGTTCGGACGCCCTTATCATGCTTGGTTCGTCGCCTTTATCCAGTTTTTCCGAAGGAACAGATGCGGCGCAAATTACTGACCGCGTTTATGACGATCTCAGAGATACAATTTTACTGAGCTACCCGTGGTCGTTTTCAATTAAAAAGTCTCAACTAGCGCGGAGCGTCGATACTCCGACGAACGAATATGATTATCAGTATCCTCTACCAAGTGACGCAATTAGCTCTGGAGTGCGAGCATTTTTTACCGGCAGTGGGTCTGGGGTAAAGCCTGTCACAACCGGGTGGGAAATATACGGCTCAAACATTTTTACAAATTACACGACTGTCTATGTCGATTATCAGTTTCGTCCTTCCGAAGATGTAATGCCGACGTATTTTATTCAGCTTCTAAAATATTATATGTCGTGGCATATCGCGGAAGCAGTTACCGATCAGATTTCAAAGGCTCAATATTTTCAATCTTTGGCGGTAGGGATGCCGTCTGAAAACATGCGCGGCGGCATGATGCGCCAAGCAATGCAGATTGATGGTGGTGGCGAGCCGGTTCAAGCGTTTCAGGATTTTCCACTTATTACTGCTAGGGCAAGTTAATGCCGCGCCTTGTGCGAATACAGACAGACTTTGCGTCGGGCGAAGTTGATCCGTTATTGCGCTCCCGCATTGATCTCAAACAATATTATTCAGCGCTTCAAACAGCCAGCAATGTTTTTATTTTGCCGCAGGGCGGAGCAAAAAGGCGTGACGGTTTAAAGTTTGTTGCCGAGTTACCAAGTGCGGCGGCACCTCAAAATGGCGTTAGGCTAATCCCCTTCGAGTTTAACACCACGGATTCCTATATGTTCTGCGTCGTTAATCAGCGTATTTATATTTTTCGATCTGGGGCGTTAGTTACAAATATAAATGGAAGCGGAAATAATTATTTAGCGGTAAGCGCTATCACAAGTTCAATGCTTTCAACTTTGCGCCATGCTCAAAGCGCAGACACCATGATTTTAGTGCATGAGGATTTAACGCCTCTAAAGATTGTGCGAGGTGCAAGTCATAGCACCTGGACGGTTTCAACCATCAGCTTTACGAACGCGCCGAAACATGCCTTCACTTTAACTACTACAAATCCAAGTAGTAACATTGATCCAGATAAATCTACGGGCAATATTAAAGTTACAGCATCCTCGGCAACGTGGCATAGCGGTCGATCCGCGACGGCACAGGCGGGCGCCTCCACAACTATTACGCTAGACAGTTCTGCAAGCGCAACAAATGACATTTTTAACGGAGCGACTATCCGCATAACCAGCGGAACAGGCTCCGGGCAAGAAAGAATCATTTCAGATTATGTGGGTAGCACTAAGGTAGCGACAGTTTCAGTTGCATGGTCTACTAATCCAGCGAGTGATAGCGTGTTTTCGATTGATAGCCAAGTTGGACAATACATCAATCATACTGCCAGCTTTGGTCGCTTACGGATAACAGAAATTGTTAGTGACACAATTTGCAAAGCCTTTGCAGAGGTCGCTTTATTTGATGATGAGTCGATTAGCACGGGCGATTGGGAATTAGAAAGTGGTTATGAGGACGCTTGGTCTACAGATCGCGGCTATCCGAAGTCCATTACGTTTCACGAGGGGCGACTTTTCTTTGCAGGTTCCAAAAGTTTGCCAACTACTTTTTGGGGAAGCGTCGTCAATTCGTTTTTTGATTTTGACAAGGGCGAGGCAACAGATGACCGAAGCCTAGAGGCGACTATAACTACAGAATCTTTAAATGCGATTGTCGATATTTTCAGCGGTCGTGATCTGCAAATATTTACAACTGGCGGGGAGTTTTACGTCCCTCAATCAACAGATGATCCAATTACACCCAGTAGCCTCGTCGTTCGCATGGCAACACGCAATGGTGCAAAAGAAGGAATCCCGGTTGTCGGTTTAGATTCCGGCACAATGTTTATTCAACGACAGGGCAAGCAGTTAAACGAATTACTCTTTACAGATGTTGAGTTGACCTACACGACTTCTAATGTGTCCCTCCTCAGTGGTCATTTGCTCAAATCACCTACTGATATGGCTATACGTCGTGCCACTTCTACAGAGGAGGCGGATCGGCTGTTTATTGTCAACAGCACTGACGGTTCTATGTGTTGCTATTCACTGCTTCGCGCTCAACAAGTCGTGGCGCCGTCTAGCGTAACAACAGAGGGTTTAGAGGCTAACGATCAATTCAAAGCGGTCGCGGTGGATGTGGATACAATCTACACGGTCGTAAAGCGCTCTCTGCCAACGCAAGCTACAGCTACAATTACAGTGACAGATGCAAGTAATATAGCCGCTGGATCGACGATAGAAATTAAAGAGAATGACGGCACGGCCACCACAATGACTGCGACAACCGATGACCCGGCTGGCGCGTTGTTTTTCTCCGTTGGGGGAAGCCGCACACAAAATGATATTGCGGATAACATAGCTGTCGGCACTGGCGGAAGTTTAGGTATCAATGCCTTGAGTGGGTTTAGCGCACCAAATCCAGCGGCAAATGTAGTTACTGTCACGCGGGCAACGGCTGGAAGTAAAAATGCAACAGTTACAAGCTCTGATGGCACACGTTTGGCGGTCACTGATTTTACAGGTGGAAGCACAGATAAATACTATGTTGAGATTTTTGATGCGTCTTTACATACAGACAGCTCTGTTTATAGCGCGTCGGCAAGTTCAACCGGCACAGCGGCACATCTCCCATTGGAAACGCTAGACGTTATTGTTGATGGAAATGTGCAAAGCTCAAAAACATCAAACGGTAGCGGTGTGGTTACGTTTGATCGTGCATCGACCAGTAATTATGAAATTGGATTGCCGTTCTCCATCGAATTAAAAACAATGCCTTTAGAGCCACGACTACAAAGCGGGTCGATCAAAGGGTTTAAGAAACGTGTCCTCAAGGTAAACGCTGAAGTTTATCAGAGCCAGGCTATGTCTATTAACGGACAACTAGTCGCGTTCCGCGCTTTTGGCGAAGATGTTTTAGATATTTCGGTTCCCAAATTTACAGGCGTCAAAACCGTTGGGCCATTGTTAGGGTTTGTCGATGAGGGAACAATCACAGTTACGCAAACCGCGCCGCTAGATTTGAATTTGTTGGCGCTCGACTATCAACTTTCGGTGGGCCAGTAATATGACAATGACCGCTTTTATGGTGGCTGGTGCCGCGTTAAGTGCCGTTAGCCAAATCAAGCAGGGCCAAGCGCAAAAGGCAATGTTCGACGCGCAAGCACAGCAGACGCGCATACAGGGGCGCTCGCAAGCCCTTCAAGCGCGGCAACAGGCATTACAACACAAAGAAGATGCGTTAGCGGTAATGGAAAAGGTGCGCCGCAATCTTGCCACAATTAATGCACGGGGAGCAGCGGGTTCTCTTGATCCGTTTTCCGGAAGCACCGGCAATTTGATGACCGTAAATTTAGCAAATGCGGCGGATGACTATTACGCGGCAATGGATAACGCTCAAATTTCCTACGAAAACGAAAAGATTTTACGCGGTTCGGCAAATTACCAGGCGCAGATTTATAAGGCGGCGGGTAAACAAGCCATGCAACAGGCCGTGATGGGCGCTTTAACGTCAACGGCTATGGCTGGATATCAAGGCTATAAAGGTGGAATGTTTGGAACGCCAAGCCCTGCACCGGCATCAAGCATAAGTCCCTACACTGGCCCCACCGGGACTTACGGCATGAATTTTCCACAGTCATTTGGCGCAATGCCTCCAACTTATCCTAGATACACGGTTGGAACATAATGGCTGATAGATACCCCACATATCAAAGGCGAGGACGATTAAGCGCTCAGATTGTTACTCCGCCAAATGTCGATCAGGCGGCGTTACGCGAACAGGCGCGGGGCTATGGTAATGTAGCACAGGCGGCTAATCGTGTTGTCGATTTTGCGTTAAAAGAAGGAAGTCGCCAGGCGGCAATAAAAGGCACCTCGGCGGGTGCGGCTGATCCCGAAGGCACATTGCAGACATATAAAGATGACGCACCTTTCACCTCGTATGAGATAGCGGCCTACAATGCGGCGGTCAAAGCAAGCTCCGCACAAATACAGTCAGACGCACGGCTTAAAATTAACAACGCTCTGATTAAAGCAACGCACAACAGAACCGACCCAACCGTTTTTAGGGGTGAAATAGATGCGATTGCACAAGGTTCGGCGGAAGCGATTGCACTACTTGATCCAGAAACCGCGGCGGCAACACAGCTAAACATAAGCGGTTTTGCGGATACTGCGTTTTTAAAACTTAGTGAAAGCGATTTGCAGCGCGAGCAAGCAGAGTTGAAGGCCAAGTGGGTGCCATCGTTGGACACTTACCGGGATCAGATTGAACAAATTTCACGGGATCAGGGTGATATCTCGGAGGTGCTAAAGGCGGCGAGGGAAAATGCGTTAGGGCTTGGTGTATCTCCCGCAACTTTAGAAAAGGACATACTTGCACTTCAAAGCGTTGGGCGTATTGCCAGGGTCAACGGAGCATTTGAAGCGTCAGAAGATAAAGAGGCGTTTCTTTCCGAATTTAACAAAAATGTCAAAGACGGCGATAAGCTGGCAAAGGGCTTAAATGAGAAAGAAATAAAATCACTTCGCTCGGGAATGAGTGCCGTTATTAACGGGGAAAAAGCTGAATACAAGCGTCGGGTATCGGCGGCGTCGAGTGATATCACAGAGCAGGGAAAGATACTTGCCAACGGCGATGATGTAAGTCCTAAAGCTCTGGGCGACATTAAAACGGCAGTTGAGGAGCTAGGCGACCCAGATTTATCTAAAGAATTTGCGCTCCTGGACGCTCAGGTGGATGTTGCGCGAAAGATGGATAAACAACCTTTGTCTGTTCAGCTTGCAACAGTCAGAGCATTACGCGCCAATGCGGGCGAAGATATTACTTACGAGGAATCCCAGTTAATAGAATTTTCTGAAAAAAGATTTAAAAGCAACCGGACAAAATACACGACAGACTTAGTGGGTAATGGATTACTTGACGGTGAAGATTTAGGGCCAGTTTTAGTTACCCCGAAAGACGCGGGCGCCTATGTGGAGGGCGGAAACTTAGATCAGCGAATAGCGGCGGTTCAGCGTTACGCCACACAAAAAGGGGTTACAAATACCCAAATTTTAAGTAACGACGAGGTTAGGCAATGGACAAACATAATAACCTCTGGCGAGACAAAACCAGCCGACAAATTAGCAGTTATCAAAGGAGTTATTCAAAGCGCAAAGCTTAATGGAATGAATGTTAATGACGTTTGGGGCGCGATGGTTGAGGGCGATAAAGATGCGCCGATATGGATTGATGTGGGGCGAAATTTAAGTGCTACCGGCAACGCCCGTTTTGCTTTTGATGTGTTGGAGGGCCTAGCGGCAAAACAAGAGGGCGCTACGCTAGATAAATTACCGCATGTTAATGTTGAAGGGTTACAGGCAGACAGGGCAAAAATTCACAAAGAGCTTATTGATACCGGCGTTCAACCGGCCAATATGGGATCGTTGATGAATCAGGCTGAATTAGCAACTTTGGCGCGGCTTGCTAAAAATACCAGCTTAAATTTTGCGGATACATATAAGCAAGCACTTGCCGAAGCAATGGGCCAGCATACGGAGAAAACGACCACGGGGAATGTTGAAACTTTTGGCGGCTCCTATGAAATGTTCTCGCTTGATGAAAACAACGTCATCCTTGCGCCCGATATGTCGCATACCAACGCTGGCGAATTGCGCCGTAATTTTACATCTCTTGATGCGGAAACTATTGCGCGTATCGGCTCTTTGAGTGGTTTAGAAGGGCCACCGCGAACGCTAACGAAGGGAACACTAAGCAAATCAGATATAGACGGCATTATTTTTCAAGGGGCTGGTATAGCGGGTAGGGTCATTTTGAAAAGTCCTGCTGGCGACAAGTTTATTGATAAAAACGGTAATGATTACATTATTGATCTTAAAGACGCCTGGGAAATTACAAGAGATTATGTGCAGGGCGAAGCCGCTATTAAGGAGGTGACAGGAGAGGGTAGAAAAACTCAGTCTAAGCAAGAGCGAAATACATTAGATAGGATTTCATCTGGGACAAGCACACGCTACAAAAACCCTCTTGGTGACGATGAATGAGCATCTTCGATAACAAACCATCGCCTTACCCCCAGGATTTTGGCAACGTCGCCATAGCACCAACCCTTTCGACGTTGGAAGCATTGGAACAGTCTTACGAGCTATCCCGAATGGTGGAACAGTTTGCATCTGAAGATTATGCGGAAAAAACATATTGGGAGCCAAAATTTGAGCAAGTTGAAGCCGCACTTAGGGAAAAGGGTGTTACGGACGAAGTAGATTTATTTATTCCTCCATGGGACATAACAGAATTTGGCGGCTCTCATCTTATTTTTGGCGATAATCCGCACCAACGATATGTAGGCATGGTGGATCGCTATAACGCGGTGATAGATAAGTATGGCCTAGACATTGGTATTTTTAGTGCCGAAGAACATAATCGCCGCACTTTAGATATGGCACGTAAGGTTAAAGAAGAAGCAGAATCGCGTCCAACAAACACAGGCATTTTTGGCGACCTGGCCTGGCTTGCAGGGATGGTCGGCGCAGATATCCGCTATATGTTTCAAGACCCCGCATATGCCGCAATCAATATTTTAGGGCCAGTAAAAGCGGCGGCGGCAGTTAAGGCGGGCTGGTCTTGGGCGCAAAAGGCCGCGTTTTGGGGATTAACTGAAGGTATTGTTAATGCGGGTGCGGAAGTTTACCACCAGCCAAATGTTGCGGCGTGGCGAAAAAAACTTGGATACGATTACACATTTGAAGATTTTTCAACTCGCGTCGGAGCAGCGTTTGGCTTTGGTGTTTTAATTGGCAGTGGCGGGCAAGTTGTTAGCAGTGGAATAAACA
>TARA_R100001443_G_scaffold30709_1_pt1 | contig 11578 bp, 17 predicted proteins | sample TARA_R100001443 | Tara Oceans TARA_R100001443 (sample SAMEA2622142) | marine metagenome | biome: marine biome (ENVO:00000447); feature: deep chlorophyll maximum layer (ENVO:xxxxxxxx); material: "saline water (ENVO:00002010), including plankton (ENVO:xxxxxxxx)" | depth 50 m
TAAACTTGCGGCGTACTCGATAAGTCATTGTGGAAGAATTACTAAGACTGATTCAATCAGACCCCCAACTTTGGGAAATAGTTGAACAACTAAAACACCAAGACGAAGAACCTGCTGACTTCTTTCTTAATGTAGCGAATATGTTGTCAGTTGAGCTAGAGGATCTACATCGAACTGATCTAAGCGACAAGCTTGCAGCTTTATTTGGTGGACTACCAGAACCTGCTTATAAGATGGTTCCATTACTATTGCATGTTGCACTAGATATATGGATGATGAAGTCAATTCCTAACCATGAAGCAATTAGGGATTGAGCCATGCAAAGTGGCTACGTCCTATGGGACTCCGACAACCTAAAAGTTCTATGTATCTCTGAAGATAAAAAGAGAGTTGAACTCGTTGCAGTAAAGAAAACAAATGGATTAAATAGAGCTCTCTGTCTTCCAGATTTAACTTCAGTCAAAAATGTAGACGAGAGACTTCGAAAGCTTGGCTTAATCGAAGAACTTGATATAGTAAATGTGGCGAAGCTTTATAAGCATTGTTATTGACTCATGTTGAGACTAGTACTGGACTGTGAGACTAATGGTCTAGTCCATCAATTAGATAAAGTACACAGCCTTGTACTCAGGGATGTGGATACAAACCACGTTTATAGTTGTTCAGATGAGCCAGACTATGAACCAATTCATAATGGTCTATACCTTATATCTCAAGCTGATTTAATTATCGGACACAATATAATAAATTTCGACTTCAGAGCATTATCAAAAGTTTACCCCAATCTTAAGAAGAAAGACGACTGCATACTTTGTGACACCCTTATCATGAGCCGTGTCTTATGGCCTGAGTTAGAACCAGTAGATGAACAAAAATTCTCTCATATTGATCCTAAATATAAAGGTAAACATTCACTAGGAGCTTGGGGTGACAGATTAAATGTCAACAAGTCTGACTTTCCAGTAGAAGACGGTGCCGATAAATGGGATAAGTGGACTCCAGAGATGCAGAAGTATTGCGAGAATGACACCCTAGTCTCATTAGAGCTATACAATTATCTCACCTCTCAGAAATTGGACCCTCGCTGCTATGAGTTAGAACATAACTTTGCAGTCTTAATGACCCTGCAGGAGGACTATGGATTTCCTTTTAACGAAAAAGCAGCGTATGCTTTGGTTAACACTCTTAAAATACGACATACAGAAATCGATGAACAGCTACAGAAAGTTTTCCCGCCAATTACAGAAGAAAGGATTTCAGTCAAGACGGGAAAAAGGCTTAAAGACAAGGTCACTACGTTTAACCCCGCTTCGCGTAAACAAACTGCCGATAGGTTACGAGAGCGTTACCCTGAGATTAGATTCTCCAAGACCGAAAAAGGGAATGTTAAGGTCGATGATGATGTCCTTGAAATCTTGGGTAAAAAATATCCAGAGGCGTCTCTTCTAGCTGAATATCAATTACTTAATAAAAGACTAGGTCAAATAATTGAAGGTAAAGAAGCTTGGCTAAAGCATAGTCAGAAATATAAAGATGAAAGAATACATGGATCAGTCATTACAAATGCCTGTGTCAGTGGGAGATGTAGTCACCGTGGTCCCAATATGGCTCAAATTCCTAGAGTTGGTCATCAATATGGCGCAGAATGTAGAGCCTTATTCTATGCTCCTCCTGGATGGCTACTAATAGGAGCCGATGCTAGTGGTTTAGAGCTACGTGCATTAGGTGCTCAACTAGCCTACTTTGATGATGGAGAGTATGCAAAATTAGTTAGTATTGATGACTTTGATATCCATACTCATAATGCAAAACTATTTGGTATTTTTGATGGTAAAGGTGAAATAGATAAAAAAACAAGAGAGCTTGCAAAGACTCTAATTTATGCAGTACTTTATGGAGCTGGTGCGAAAAAGTTAGGCTCTATCTTAGATATCTCTTTGAGTGAAGAAAAACAAAAAGAATTAGGTTATGAAACTATCAATACTTTCTACAAAAATTTACCTGCCATTAAAGAATTAAAGGATAAAGTCGATGAACGTGTCTTACAACGAGGATATTTAACTGGAATAGATGGTAGACATTTACAAATTAGATCTCGACATAGCGCGTTAAATCAGCTACTTCAATCAACAGGTGCAATTACAGTTAAGAAAGCGACATGTATCCTATATAAGGATTTATACGAAGCAGGTTTAAAATGGGCGTGTCACTTTGCATTTGTCGCACACATCCACGATGAGATTCAGGCACTTGTAAAACCTCAATTTGAGGATCTTTACAAAAGTTTAGCCATCGACTCTTTTCGTAAGTCTGGAGAATTTTTCAATTTAAGGTGTCCTCTAACTGGTGAAGCTAAAGAAGGTAAAAACTGGATGGAGACCCATTAATGAAAAAGAAAAAACACCAAATCAAATCATCTTGGTATTACATCTTCTGGGGAATCATGTCAGCTTCTGTAGTAGCTGGACAAATTTATGTTGGTACCGGCTACAGGGAAATGTCAGAAAGCATTAGAAAGAGTGTCATTTTATTTGATCCTCCTTCAATCTTTCCACACATACGTTGAGGCATGTTTCTTCTTCATCGTCTAAATAACAATGAGAAATGCATTCAAAGTAAGTTTCAACTGGATCGTGTGTGTTCATTTCAAAACTTTAGCCCATGTTGCACTAAAAACTTAGTGAGTACAAATTCTCAAAAAATTAAATATGGATAAACACGACATTCCTTTCTTAGGAGATTTTTATACTAAAAGCGAAGTGGACGCCATGGTTGCAGCTGCTGTTGAAGAAGCTAGAGCAATTGATGAAGCATCGATGGCAGAACATAACTTCAAGGCAACAATTATTAGTATGGTTCTAGGCTTCATATGTCTAGCACTATTTGTAGATGGTCTACTTCGCATACTTGGTATCATTCCACCATTCGCAGGTCTTGACGTTAATATTCTGGATACTATCGCAGAGAAAACTACAAAGATCGTAGAAAGAGATCTTGCTCCAGTGCTAAATAAAATTCCTAGAATTTAAACTCTAGGATTAAATCCAAACCGATCAGGATAGAGAATTATATCTTGTAGTTCTTTTCTATAGAAAGGATCAGTAATAACATCTTTTCCGCTAGTGTGATTGATCCATCTTTTTCTATAATCAGATAGATCAGCTAAATTATGATCTTTCATAAAACCTCCTAAAAAATCTAAGGGCTCGACAGTTGCTCCTCCCTTATAAGTACCTATCTCTCCAAAGCCATCCCCTATTCCCCCTGTATAAGGACCTACACTTATTTCTTGCTTAAAACTAGGTGGTATAAATTGTCCTCCTATCTGAGGTATTTCCTGCTTACCAATAGGAAATGGCATATGAGGAGCAAAAGTCATATCACAACACTAAATAAATAGGTATATCTTGTCTATTTTAGATTATCCAAGTACAGTTGCTATGCACATAAATATCTCATGCCACCACGTACTAAAAAAGAAAAGCCTTTTACCGAGATGTCGAACGAAGAGCTTTCACAACTACAAAGTGGTTACATAGACTTACGTAACCACGCTGACCACTATCTCCAAGCAATCCTCAAAGAAATGCAGGTGCGCTTAGAACAAAATCTTGTTAAGTAACCATGAACATTATCAACGCATGCGCCAAGTACACAGGGTACGAAGAAAGCATCAAAGCTTTACGTTTTGAAATACCTGGGAAAGGAAAAAATCCTGCTACCCCTCTATTTGTAATTTATAGTTTTGCTGCCCAAGAAACCAGTGCTAATTCTAGTGCATTTGAAATAGGATCAAATGTATTAGTAACAGGGAGACTCTATAAAAGGGTTCAACCAGATGAGGAAGAAAAAGATGGTCGTATGTATGTCGTACCTACCCAAGAATTACAGATCACTCATCCTGACTGTGAATTAAACCAAGTTCAACTAGCTGGTGCAGTGGGTTGGAGAGGAGAATTAAAAGTACTACCCAGAGGCAATGGAGTCGTTAACTTCCTTATACTATGCCAAGCTAGTAAACAGAAACAACTTAATCACGAATGGGATGATAGTGTCCCCTTTAAAATTGAGGCATGGGGAGAAGAAGCAAAACGATTTGATAAACATGTCTACGTAGGTAGATCACTTGCTCTAGGAGGAGCTTTAAAATTTGACTGTTGGACTGCAAAAGATGGTTCCAAGCAAGGAGGCTACAAAGTTTCAGCAAAAAATGCTCAACATGCCTTATTTGGAAAAAGTCAAAAGACGGAAGAGAAAACTGAACCAGTTACTACTCCAGCTGTTGAAGTTACAAAAGATGCCGACGATGGCATCCCTTTTTAAAAACGCTATCCTTTAAACAAACTCAAAAAAATTATGTCTTTATTAGACCGTTACCTTGACACTGAAAAATATCAAGGAGAAATACGTCCTTTACCAAAAGCTTTGTTTTATCAGAGATTTGGTAAGCATGAATTATGGATGACAAATATGGATGCTGACAAAGCTGGCATTGATATTAAAAAACTTAAAGAACAGCCTGATGCACAAATAGCAAAAAGAAAATTTGGAGCTGGAGCAGGAGCTGAAACAAAAGAAGGAATTGTATTTAAGACTCCAAGACTAATGGTCATCCGAGGTGCAAAATTTGATGACCCTGTTTTTTGGGAAGATAAAAGACAAGAAGAAAGAGGAAAAGTCTATGGTCAAGTAGGCGTCATTCCTAATCTTTGGGAAGAATGGAACAATGATGATAGCAAACCTGGCGATCCACCATTCAGAAAACGTCGCGTAGTACTATTTTTCATAGTTGATGCAAATGGTATTCCTATTCATGGAAAACCAATTTCTTTAGCTCTACATGGAGGAGCATCAAATAAATTTGTTGAACGCTATCAACAATTCTTAGAACAATTAGAAGCAGCCTTTAGTAAAAAGTATAAAACTAAATCAGCTGCTGCTATGAGTGATCTCCAAGCTGCTGCTTCAATTTGGACTCCTACATTTGATGCAGAAGAATATGGAACTGATGCAGGATCATCCGCAATTACCGTTGCTGAATCATGGGTTATTCCTACACCAGAAACCCTTGAGGATTTCTATCCGAAAACAGAAGAAGACTTTAAATACATCGAAGAAGTTTACGAATCACTTCCACCAGCTTTGATGTATAAGCGTTATTTCTCAGCATGTGAAGATGAGTCCAGTTGGCATCCACTAGTTGCTGGAGCATTAGATAGTCTCAAACTCCCAGAAGCAAGAGATGGAGGATCTGCACTAGGAGCTAAAGATGAAACTGGTGCTTTAGTTGGTGGCCTAAAGTAAAACTTAATATGGAGTATTCAACTCTCTATTTAGTCATGACAAAATTGCTGTTCCTCTCCATTGGAGCTGGGGCAGCTTTTTTAATTGTTGGACTACTAGCCGCTACTCTTCAAGACTTAGATGAGGAAGATAATTTAGAGTAAGCCTTTTCAGCTTTCTTAATAATCTTTAGTGCCTTTTCTCTAGAGACACATTTCTCTGCCTTGGTCGCCAGTTTGACCAACTTCTTATACTGTTTTGCTGAGTTCAACCGTCGTAACTTTTTTTATTCACACCTTGAGTCTCTAACTCTACTAAACGTTTGCAAAGACCACGAATAACTGCTTGACGCTGAATCGCTATACCCAACAAATTCATAGCCCCATGTCGTAATTCTTCAATATCCTGTACCTTTTCAATCTGAGTTGAAACAGCTTTAAGAGTAAACTCATCTTCCAAACTAGGAGTTTGGTCAATGGGTTCAAAAGATAGTTCGACTACTTTAAAAGACGACATAACTGAAGAGACCTATTACTAAGTCTAACTAATGTTATTGACAGAAACCGAACTAAGATTAAAATCGGATCACAGATCATTTAATTAATGGCTAAAGCTGCTTGGACAGACGGTAAAAAGCAAAGTTATGCAATACCAAAAAAGACTTCAATAGGAGATGGTAGAAGAAAGCTTGGATCATATGCATTGAAAAGTAAGAAGAAATATAGAGGACAAGGAAAGTAATGGCAGATCCTATCTCTTATCTTCGTCTATTAGAAGAAGGTGAACAAATTGACTACTTATTAAACTCACCAGATGTAACTGACGAAGAAAAAGAGGAACTTAAGTACATATGGAACTCGCTTAAATCTAGAAAAGAATCTAAATTTGACGCCATTGTAGGTGTTATTAAAGAGTGTGATGCGATTATAAATAAACTAGAAAGAGAAGAAAAAGAAATAAAAAATAGTAAAGAACACTGGAAAAAGAAGAGATCTAATGTTATTAACATCATTAAAATGGCATATGAAAAACGATTAATAAGTTCAAAACCGACAGGTGATAAGTATCAAGCAACTATTAGACCAACTAAAACAAAATTAATCGACAATTTTGATAAATGGACACGTAATGAAAAAGAAAAATATGGTCTTTATAAAAGAACCGTAATTAGCAGAGCAATTGACAATTCAATCATTAATCAAAAGCAAGAAGAGCTGCCAGATCGAGAGAGAATTAGAAAAGTCTTATCTGATCATCCAAAAGAGGCTCCCTCCACTTCACGACTAGTCCAAAGAGTCTCACTTGTTTACGGTTTACGAAAGAGAATTAAGAAAGGAGTATAAAGATCTTGAAAGCAAAACCTTCAAGTGTCATATTATTAATAAAGAGATTATTTCCCAGATGTCTTCGTTACTCTGTGTACCATTCTCAGACCAACGTTTAATCGTTTCCATTGCACATCCACAAGATTACATCTCACCTAGCTCTTGGTCAGTTTCTATGACTGAAGATGGTGTTTTCGATTTTCCAGAAACACTTCTTCAAAAGCTTAACTGGTTTACAGGTGATGAAATCGAATGGATTGATAAGGACAACGGCACATTCACTCTTACTAAAATCAATGGAACCGCATCGCAAAAGAATGTATCACGATTTAATCGAAGATTCAGCCAGAAGAAAAGACGAAAGATCCAAATGGGATCTAATTCCACCTAAAAGACCAAGCCAAAAAGACATTGAGGCGGCAAAGTTTAAAGGTAATCTTGAAGAGCAGTACAAGCTTTTTGATCGCTAAAGATTAGGGCAGATAAGGTAGTCTTGTTGTTGCGGATCAGCAGTGAGACAATCAAAAAAACTTCGGTATCGAGGAGGACCATCGGAAATCCTCGATTCAATAATATTTTCCGATTATGAAATAAAAAGTTTAAAACACGGAAACACAGGACACATCCTTTTTAAATTTCCAAGCAAACTCTACAATTGGGAGGGATGTTGGACCATGGATCTTCAAACAGCGAAAAATGGAGTTCTTAAATATCAAGAGCATTTAGAAAATCCAAATAGAAAAGAAGAGTAAGACAACCGTAGAATCAAAAATACACAGGAAAAAAATGAAGACAAATCTCATGGATGATCTCGCAAAAGACATCCATACTTACCTACTAGAAGTCTCAATTGATTTTGAGGGTAACCACTTAGTTCTTATACCTATTACAGAAGTGGTTAAAAAATTTGGTCGCAACCATAGGACTATTCAACGTCGTATTCATGCTCTCAAAGATGAGGGCCTACTTACCCCTGTAATTAGAAGAAGTACCATTTCTCTATACCACATTCGCAATTTGGAGGACTAATTATGCCCGAACATGCCACCCCTGATCCAAATCTGGAACACCTAGATTTTCTTGTTTCATCCTTTACCGATAATGGAAAATCATTACGTGCTTTCACCATCAATCCTCAAGAGTTAGCAATTACTATTTTGACTTCAGGCTTATTAGCTAATTCTAAATTAATGATAAGTCCTGACGATGCTATCAAATCTGCATTCGATATTCATGCAAGAATACAATCACACGTAGGACAATTTCAAAACATTCAATTTGCTGCAAAAATTGAAAATTGCTTTACTGAAAGACCACCCGAAGTTGAACATGACTAATGAAAACTAAACCAGAACTAATACTGACAACACCTCAAGGAGGAACTGTTCACACCTATCCTTTAACAGGAGGTAAAACAACATTTGAAAGATATCTAAGTTGTTATATAGGCAGTTGTAAGTTCTTTAACAACATAGAAGAAGCTAAAAAACATCTAATAGATATTGAATCTAAAGAATGAGCAAGATTTAGGAGGGTTATTCTCCTTAAGATCTATATATCGAGCGACGTGTCAAATAATGGTTTGGATTATCGCTCCCAAGGAGATACACGATTAACAATTGACGGATCGAGACATTACAAAACGCCATACGGCGCACTTCCCTCAGTTACTACAATTTTATCGGCTACTTCAGGAAATAAAGCTGCTTTAGAAAGATGGGCTAAAAAGAATCCAGGTGGACGAGAAGCTGCCGCAGCTAGAGGAACTAAAGTTCATTCTTTAATGGAAGAATATTTATTAGGTGTTAACAAAGATCCACAAATTGAAGATCCAGAAATAGCAGAATTCTGGGATGGCTTATCAGATAACTTAGATAAATTAGAAAATGTTGTCTGGGCAGAAAATCCAGCTAATCCTGATGATTATGGTTGGACAATGGGTGGAGATGGTATTTCCCGTGTATGGCATCCAGGTGTAGATGAAAATAAATCTCAAGGATGGGCAGGAGCTCCTGACATAGTTGCAGAATACAAAGGACAATTAGTACTTGGAGATTTAAAAACAAGTAATGGTCCTTATTACTCCAGATGGCCTGGAGCTGGTACTCCGAAAAGTGAATATGGTAAAAGAAGAGCAGGCTTTATGAAATATTCCAAATGTCAATTACAGATGGCAGCCTATGCATTAGCTCTAGAACACACTGTTGATCTTAAGCCAGAATTGATTATGACTTTCGTTGCAACACGCGAAAGCAGTCAAGTATTTGTAATCCAAAGCACAACAATTGAGAAGTATAAACAGAAATGGCTGGACACAGTAAGCAAATATTACAACGAGATTTTACCTGCTCAAAAAAAGGCAGAAGTTGAGATGGAAGGCATAGACGGGGATAAAGAGAAAACTTGAAGGATAAATAAATTTCCTATACATTGGTTATACAGCACACCTAGCGTTTTATCAAAAAGTAGCTACGCTACTGCTGGTGTTATTACCGAAATATACGAAAAGACAAAAACGTGCCTACTGCCTCACAAGAACCAAAACGTCCAGATAATCATCTAAAAGCAGGTGAAATCAATCTTGACTTAATACCTGCTCACTGGCCTTTAACTCCGTTAAGGGATAAAAGAGCATATATAGCTGGCTGGACTTCTCAACCATACAGTATTGAGCGTATTCGCCAAGAATTAGAAGATGGCGCTGCAACTGGTGTAGGACTTATAAGTGGTCAATGGTCTAATGAAGGTGGACTTATTTGGGTTGATATTGATGGTCCTGATGCAATACCTGAACTGGAAGCACTAGCTGGTGGATCTATAAATACAATCTTTCCTCCTACATTAACTGTTTCCTCTGGTAAAGAAGGCAGACAAAGAATGCTTTTTAGCATCCCTTCTTCAAAACTTTCTTTATTACCAGATAAAGCAACTATTAAGATTGGGATTCCTTCATTTGAAATCCTCTTTCGCTCCCGTCAAGGAGCAATTATGGGTAGTCACCCTGATACAGAGGGCTATTACACTACTCCCCATGGTGGTTTCGAATATGCGAAAAATCCTCCTGAGTTACCTGAATGGTTATTTGAGGCAATTGCTAAAAAATTTCCCACTAATAAATATCGTAAATCTCCATCCGCTGGTGTTGTTACTCAACAAGTAAATCTAAGCTATGAAGAGGGCTCTGAATATCAAAAAGAAGACTTATTAAATGAAGCTAAAATTTATCTCGATCATCTCAGTCCAGAACGTGCAATAGATTATGAGGAGTGGATAGTTGTTGGCGTAGCACTTCATCAAATTGATGAAACTTTGCTACAAGACTGGGTTGATTGGTCTTCTGAAGCACCTAATTTTGAAGTAGGTGTTTGTGAACAAAAGTGGGAAACATTCGAAAAAATGCCTGGAGGTCCCGCTCCAGAAGGAGGCGCAGGTCTTCACACTCTTAGAGCAAAAGCTAAAGAAGATGGCTTCGTAGAATTTGGAGGCTTTGTAGTTGAATCTTCTCCAGAAGTTTTAGCTAAACGTGCAAAAGCTTTATTTAAAGAGGGAAAAGAAATGAAAAAAGAAAATATAGCTGATTTAAATACAGCCTTAAAAGAAATAATCGGTGCTCCCTCGAAGAAAGAAAAAGAAGAAATAGAACAAGCAACTAAGGGTAGAGCAAGACCAAAGACTCCACCAGCTTCTGAACTCGCTGACTTTGTTACCGGAATGGTAATTGAATGTGGATGGAGGTATGACCCTAAATTTGATACCTTTATGTTCTATCAAAGCAGTAAAGGAACTTGGAGACGTGAGGAGTATCGCCACGAATACAAACACTTCGTACAAGACCTCTTTTTAAGGGAAAATATTCCTACTCCAGGTGGTTTTACTTCTCACTTACTTAGTGATGTCGTTAACTTAACTCAGGCTTACATTACCCATACCTACTGGGATGACGATGATGATCGATTAGCTTTTAAAAATGGTGTTCTTGAAATAAGTAGTGGAGAATTTCTTGATCATAATCCTGAATACTATCTAACATGGGGTCTTGATTTTGATTATGAACCTAAAGCAAGTCCTGGTCCTATCATCGACTGGTTAAAGCGTACACAGTATGGAGATGAAGAAAGGGTACAAGTCCTACGAGCTTGGCTTAAAGCCTGCCTGATCGGTCAGGGGCATGAGCTACAACGATTTTTAGAAGTCATTGGACCTGGCGGTAGAGGTAAATCAACCTTTGCAAATTTATGTTGTGCATTAGTCGGACATGGTAACTATGCCAGTACAACACTAAATCAACTAGAACAAAGTCGATTCGAAGTGGCTTCAATTAAAAACAAGAGACTGACTCTAATCAATGACTCAGAACGTTATGGTGGATCAGCTCAAATATTCAAAGCACTAACTGGAGGAGATAACCTCAGATTTGAAGAAAAAAATAAAAATGTCGGAGAACCCTTTGTCTATACAGGCATGGTTATGGTTTGTGCAAATGAACCAATTCAAACAACAGATAACACTTCTGGACTATCAAGACGACGCTTAACTGTCGAGTTTAATCGCTCATTATGGGATAAAAATTCTCAAGCGAAAGAAATGATAAAAGTTGAAGGTGGAGTAGTAAAGGGCTTATGGAAGAATTTTTTACCTGGCTTAGTTAACTGGGTATTAAGTATGAAGACAGAAGAAATGCGTGAATATCTATTAGATACCTATGAAAAAGTTCATTCATTAAAGAGAGTGCGTAATGAGATTCTCCTAAATAGTAATAACCTAGTTGAATGGCTCCAGTCTGAAATAATCCATCAAGAAGATATCGTATCTTCTGTAGGTAAGAAAATCCCAGCTGCTAAGGATGCTAAAGAAAGATACTGCAATAGTAATTTTCACCTATATGCCAGCTACTGCTCCTATTGTGAGGATACAGGCTCAAAACCTGTAGGACAAAAACGCTTTATTGCTCTCCTTCTCGACTGCTGTAA
>TARA_R100001443_G_scaffold112711_1_pt1 | contig 11509 bp, 11 predicted proteins | sample TARA_R100001443 | Tara Oceans TARA_R100001443 (sample SAMEA2622142) | marine metagenome | biome: marine biome (ENVO:00000447); feature: deep chlorophyll maximum layer (ENVO:xxxxxxxx); material: "saline water (ENVO:00002010), including plankton (ENVO:xxxxxxxx)" | depth 50 m
CCGACCGAATTGGTACAGAAATCTTGGAAAGCTGTACAAAATAATTTAGGTAAGTTTCAAGGATTGTTTGGAAGCAGTAACATGCTTGTTGTAGACAACAGTGAATATAAGGAGTTTGATAAGATTATTAAGAATGGTGCAAGAGAGTTTGTAAAAAGACCTATACAAAATCATATAGCTAAAAAGTGGATTAAAAAAGAATTGGAGCTAAGAAAAAAATGAGTTTAGGTAAGTGGCTAGCTAATCAAATTGTAGAAGAAGATTCTAATATAAAAGTTGTCGTGGCAATATATCCAGGTCGTTTTCAACCTATGGGTAAACATCATGCAAAAACATTTAATTGGTTGAACAGTCAAGGGTTTGACGCAACTTATGTCGCAACGAGTGGTAAAGTTGATTTACCAAAATCTCCATTCAATTTTAACGAAAAAAAGAAAATAATAAACTCACACGGTATATCTAAAGTCGTACAGGTAAAAAATCCATATCAGTCTGTAGAGATTCTAAAGAAATACGACCCTGAAACAACAGCAGTAGTGTTTATGGTTGGTAAAAAAGACGCACAAAGGTTAGGTGGTAAATTTTTCCGTCCGTGGAAAGGTAAAGCTGAAGTTGGATATAAAGAAGGCGCATATACAATTATAGCTCCACACGTAAGTCTTAAAGTCAGTGGATACGGAGAGATGAGCGGTACAACAATAAGAACTGCTCTTGGTGATAAATCACTAGATAAAAAAGAAAAACTAAAATTATTCAAAGGTATTTTTGGTCATACAAAAAATTATAAACTAATAGTAAATAAACTTGAAAAGTTAAGCGAAATAATGGAAGGCTTTTGTTATTATTTCGATATACCAAAATTGTTAAAAGAAAATTCAACAGCTGCAGGTGACAATATAGATGATGGCCCTAGAGGTTATTGGGGAAATCAGAAGTCTTGGAAAAAGTTTGGTAAAAATATAGAAAAATATATAAATCCTGGTATGGAAGTATTAAACTATCTTACAGGAGCTGAAGAGTTTTTTCAACATGATACTGCTTTCAAAAAAGATATGAGCGGAGGACCTACAGCTGCTGTATCGTATTTTCCTGTTGGCAAGCCTGGAACTATTGGTGGTACAAATTATCTTTCTGATAAAAAAGGTAGAGTTGCTTATGATAGATGGGCCAAGTGGTCTAAGTATATTGCAACAAGAGTTGGATATGAATTTGTAAATTATCTAGGAGCAGAAATATCTTCAGTATCAAATACAAAAGAACCAATAAGTCAAAAAGATGGTACACTAGTCAAGGAAGGTCTTTTATTGGAAGGAGGAGCTTATGGTCATATGTCACACCCATTCGATGATAGAGGCTTGACATTTGGAGATTTTAGACAGATAATAGATATAGCATTACAAGGAAAATTAGATATTGACGAAAAGGCAACTGAAAAGACCGATGGCCAAAATTTATTTATTACTTGGAAAGGTGGATTAAAAGCTGCAAGAAATACAGGTGATATTAAAAGAGGTGGTGTAGACTCTAAAGCAATAGCAAAAAAGTTTGCAGGAAGAGGTAATATAGAAAAAGCATTTAACTATGCGATGAATGATTTATCAAAAGCTATAAAATCTCTAAACGACAAGCAGCGTAAAAAGATTTTTGATGATGGTAACAATTGGGTGAATATGGAGATAATGTACCCTGCATCTTCTAACGTTGTTAATTACGATGCTCCAAATTTACAATTTCATAATGTCTTACAATATAAAGATGGAACTCCAATTGGAGCAATAGCAGACGGTGGTAGAATACTAGCAGGTATGATAAAACAAGTTGATGCAAATGTACAGAAAAACTTTTCTATTATAGGACCTCAATTCTTAAAGGTAAATCCTCACCAGGATTATTCTGCTAAAAAACCTTATTTCTTAGGCAAGCTTAATAAACTTATGAAAAAATTTAACATGTCAGATTCAAATACATTTGGTGAATATCATCAAGCGTGGTGGAGTGATTATGTAGATAAAAAACTAAAAGGTGTAGATAATAAAACAAAAATGGGACTTGTTAAACGTTGGGCATTTTTTGACAAATCGTTTAGATTGAATAAAAAAACAATAGCAGACGAAAAAACACTTGCAATTGCAATCGACATAGATAAAATGAAACATGTGGACCAAGTAAAAAAGAATATGCTTCCATTTGAAAAATTATTCTTCGAACTAGGCGCTGAGGTACTTAAAAACGCTGAAGGCTTCCTTGCAGCAAATCCAGATAAGGCTGTACAAAATATAAGAAAGCAGATAAAAAATGCAGTGTCAGTTGTAAAAAAAGGAGGCGACATCAAAAAAATAAACAGACTGTCTCAACAACTTAATAAATTAAATTCGATTGGCGGCATGAAATCTATAGTACCAAGTGAAGGTTTGGTATTTGTATATAAAGGAAAGACATATAAATTAACAGGAGCGTTTGCTCCAATAAATCAAATTACAGGAATGATATATTTTTAGAAAAGGTTATGAAAAATAGAATTACAAAAGATAAAGTACAGAGAATGAGAAATCTGGTAACAGGTGACTATGGAGCAAGTACTAAAAAACAATCAGGTTATAGAAAGTATACTAAAAAAAGAAAAGAAGGCGATGTTTGGGAAGAGAATGGTAAAAGGTGGACCATTAAAAATGGTATTAAACAAAATTTTACAAAATTAAAAAAGGCAAGAAAAATAGGTTCAATTCCTATGAAGTGTCCTAAATGTGAAGGGGCTATGAATAATAATATGCATAGAAGTATGTATAAATATTATGGCCATTGTTTTGGCTGTCAAACTAAACTAGAAGTTGAAATGAAAAATAATGGTACATACAATCAATGGTTAATAGATAACGCAAAGAAAAATTTTGAAAAATGGAAAGAGGAGCAAGTAATAGCATTTGAAAAATGGTTTTCAGAATTAGATTCTCAAAAGAATATTACAGAATCAGGTTTGATAGAAGACTGGGAAGGCCTAGATTCAAAAGCAAAAGATTTAATTATTAAAAATTTCAATGAACATATAGAAAAAGAAGAAAAGAAAATGTACGATTTAATAGAGGAGCAAAACAAATGAAAAAGTTATGGAAAGTTTTATTAGGAATAGGCGCTATACTTGGTGCGATATTTGCAATGTCTGCAGGAGCAGGTAGTAAAAAACAATTTAAGAAAGACTTAAAAGATAATAAAGATAAGCTAAAAGAAAATAAGTCAAAAAAAGAAAAGATAGAAAAAGAAAAGAAGACAGTCAAAAAGAAAATAAAAAAGACTGATGAAAAAATTAAAAAAACAAAAGCAAAAGTAAAATCTACAAAGTCAGCTAAAAAAACAATTTCTGATTTTGAAAAGAAATATAGGAGTAAAAAATAATGAAGAAATTATTATATATATTGATTATATTTTTAATATCATGTGCTGCACCTAAAGAATGCTGTGGCCAAGATAAAATTGTTAAAATACCACAATCAGAATTAGACGCATTCTTTTTGGCAGTAGATACATTAACAGAACAAGATTCTATTAAGACAATCTACATATCTGACTTAGAAGTACAACTATCAAATTATCATTTTCTTAATCAGAAAAACGAGTCTTTGTTGCTAAATCAAAAAGACGAAATTGTTTTACTTAACAATCAAATAAAATTATATGAAGACAGATTAAAGATAACAGATGCGTGGTATAATAAAAGATGGTTTGGTGTTGTAGTAGGTGTCGTAGGTACATCAACAGCAATATATTTAGCTGGTCAAATCCAATAAAAACTAAAAACATATATATTTATATATACAGGTTATGGCAAAGAAAACAATCAAAGAAGCTTTAATAAAAGAGTATATGAGGTGTTCAAAAGACCCCGTATACTTTATGCGTAAGTATTGTTATATACAACATCCAATGAAAGGTAAGATAAAATTTGACCTTTATCCTTTTCAAGAAGATTCTTTAGTACAATTAAAAGAAAATAGATTTAATATAATTCTTAAATCTAGGCAGATGGGTATATCTACATTAACAGCTGGATTGACAGTTTGGAGTATGGTATTTAACGAGGATTATAACGTATTGGTTATTGCGATAAAACAAGATACAGCTAAAAATCTTATTACTAAAATTAGAGTTATGCATGAAATGCTACCGTCTTGGTTACGAGTAGGTTCTGAAGAAGACAATAGACTTTCACTAAGACTTAAAAATGGCTCGCAAGTAAAAGCTGTGTCATCTTCACCAGACGCTGCAAGGTCTGAAGCACTATCACTTTTGGTTATTGATGAAGCTGCATTTATTGATAAGATTGATGAGATATGGACCTCTGCTCAACAAACACTAGCAACTGGTGGTAGAGCGGTACTTCTATCTACACCAAATGGTACTGGTAATTTATTTCATAGAGTATGGCAGGATGCAGATAGAGGCGATGGTAATTTTAATCCTATAAGACTACATTGGACATTACATCCAGAACGAGACCAAGATTGGAGAAATCTACAAACAGAATTGCTAGGTGAAAAGATGGCGGCTCAAGAATGTGATTGTGACTTTATATCTTCTGGTAATACCGTAGTTGCTGGTGAGCTACTTCAATGGTATCAAGATAATATGTGTGAAGACCCTATAGAAAAAAGAGGTCAAAATGATGAGATGTGGATTTGGAAATATCCAGATTATACAAAGGCATATATGGTAGTGGCCGATGTTGCTAGAGGTGACTCGTCTGACTACTCTGCATTCCACGTAATTGAGATAGAAACTATGGAACAAGTTGCAGAATTCAAATCTCAAATTCCTACAAAAGATTTTGGTAATATGTTAGTAAATATTGCCACAGAATATAATGAAGCTCTACTTGTTGTAGAGAATGCAAACATAGGTTGGGCCGCAATACAACCTGCAGTTGATAGAGGTTATAGAAATCTTTATTATACTTTTAAGCATGAAGGAGTTCATGATGCGGCAACACAATTAAGTAAAGGTTATGACCTTAAAAATAGGGAAAACATGACCCCAGGTTTTACAACGTCGTCAAGGACTCGACCTCTTTTGATATCGAAACTTGATATTTATTTTAGAGAAAAGGCGTGTATCGTTAAGTCAAAAAGACTAATCGATGAGCTCTTTGTTTTTATATGGAATGGACATAAGGCAGAGGCTCAAAGAGGATACAATGATGATTTAACGATGGCATTTTCTATTGGAATGTACGTTAGAGATAACGCTCTTCGTCTTCATAGCGAAGGTTTGGCTATGAACAAGAATGCTATCAATAATATAGTTAATACAAAAGGTGCCTACAAAGGAAATACAAATTCAGAAAACCCTTGGAAGCAGCAAATAGGTAACGACAACGAAGACTTAACCTGGCTATTATAAAGGAGCAGAAATAGATGGCAGACAAAACATTTTTTGGAAGATTAAAAACTTTATTTTCAACAGGTACAATAGTAAGAAGAACAGACAAAGGCCTAAGAGTTGCAGATTTAAGTAGAGTACAATCAAACACAAAACTAGAAACTAATAGACTTATAGATAGATTTAGTAAAATTTACCAAAGTCAAAATTACGGATATAATCAGCAGGCTAATTTTCACACAATGAGACTCCAGCTTTATACTGATTATGAGGTAATGGATGAGGATTCAATTATATCATCAGCACTTGATATTTATGCAGATGAATCTACTCTTAAAAATGAATACGGCAATGTACTTACAATAAAAACAGAGAACGATAAAGTACAAAAAGTATTAAACAATTTATTTTATGATGTATTAAATATTGAATTTAATGCTTGGCCCTGGATTCGTAATATGTGCAAATATGGTGATTTGTATCTAAAACTAGATATAACAGAAAAAGTAGGTGTAACAAATTGTATTCCAATTTCAGCATATGAAATGTTTAGAGAAGAAGGTTTGGACCCAAAGAATCCAGATATGGTTAGGTTTACACATGACCCAAGTATGGGAGGTCAAACTTCAAATTCTCCTAACTCAACAAAAACAATGTATGAAAATTATGAGGTAGGTCACTTTAGACTTCTTAACGATATGAATTTTTTACCTTATGGTAAATCAATGGTTGAACCTGCAAGAAAAACATATAAGCAATTAACTCTTATGGAAGATGCTATGTTAATACATAGAATTATGAGAGCTCCAGAAAAAAGAATATACAAAATAGATATAGGAAACATACCTCCAAATGAGGTTGATACATATATGCAAAGAGTAATCAACCAAATGAAGAAGACTCCATATATCGATCCGAAAACAGGACAGTATAATCTTAAGTTCAATATGTCAAATATGCTTGAAGATGTATACCTTCCTGTAAGAGGTGGGAATTCAGGTACAGAAATTGATACAATGCAAGGAATGGAGTTTGGTGGTATTGATGATGTCGAATATCTAAAGCATCGAATGTTTGCTGCATTAAAAATACCTAAAGCATTTTTAGGTTATGAAGAAGGAGTTGAAGGTAAAGCTACACTAGCTGCGCAAGATGTAAGATTTGCTAGAACAATAGAAAGAGTCCAAAGAATATTTATTTCAGAGTTAACAAAAATAGCTATGGTACATTTATATTCTCAAGGCTTTACAGAAGAAGAGCTTGTTGATTTTGATTTATCACTTACAAATTCTTCAACAATACATGAACAAGAGAAAATAGAATTGTGGTCTCAAAAACTAGGCTTGATAGATTCTATAAAATCAGGTCGAGTAATTTCAGAAGAATGGGCATACAAAAATATATTAGGTATGACAACTGAAGAGATGAGAGAGCAACAAAAAGGTGTACAGCAAGATAGAAAAAGAGAATTCTTACATAATGAACTTGAAGCTGGTAACAATCCTATTAAATCAAAGGTTGCTGTTTCAACTGACTGGGCATTACAACAAGGTTCTCAACCTCCAGCTGGTGAAGAAGGAGGATTTGAGCCTGACTTACCAGATACTGATGATTTATGGGGTGAAGAAGAATTTGGCCTAGAAGAAAAAAATAAGCCAGGTCAAGGAAGACCTAAAGAAGGTCCAAAATATGGAACTCAAAAATCTGCAAGAGGTAGAGATGCTATAGCTAAAGAAGAAAGAAAGCGAGATTCGAAATTAAAAAATAACAAAGGTAAAAGACAGTTTATGAAAAGAGAAGATAAAAGAGCAATGGCTGTCAATATTTTTGATGATATGAAAAAAATAAAAAAGTCGAAATTATTAAACGAGGAAAACATATTAGATAGCGATATTTAATATATTTTTTGATATTTATTATATAATAAGTATATAAAGATATATAGGGAAGAAAAATTGGCCGTAAAACATTCAAAATATAAAAATACAGGTATCTTATTTGAATTACTTGTACGCCAAGTGACAAGTGATACCATTAACGGTGTTAAAGTGTCCCCGGCAATAGGAATTATTAGAGAGTTTTTTAAGAAGAGTACCACTCTTAAAAAGGAACTTGGATTATATCAAACTCTACTTAATGAAAAGTTTAATACTGAAAACAAAGCAGAGCGTTTTATTGACGCTGTGTTGAAAGAAAGAAAAAAGCTTTCAGGTAATATATTAAAAAAGCAGAAATATAATTTAATAAAAGAAATAAAAAAGAATTATAATGTAGAAGAGTTTTTCAAATCTCAGGTAGCTAACTATACTCAGAACGCTTCAATATACTGCTTGTTCGAAGGTGCAACTCCATCAAATCAAGTTAGATTTAGATATTCACTTATAGAAAGTATAACAAATAAAAAAGTTATTAAAAATAAAGTTGATGAAACATACGACATTTATTCAAAACAAGATAAAGAAGTGCGTATGTTATCATATAAAATACTTTTAGAAAAATTCAACGAAAAGTATGGAACACTAGGTGCAAAACAAAAATCCCTATTGAAAGAATATATCAACAATATATCAAATACAGAAAAGCTTAAAGGATATATAAAGACTGAAATAAAAAATACTACATCTAAAATAGACAAAGCATCGTCTCATGTAAAAGATAAAGTTGTAAGAATAAAGCTTAATGAAGTTAGCTCTCAATTAAAACTTGTTAACAATGAAAGCAAGATTAAAGACAAGCATATTATATCTGTTTTACGAGCTTATGATTTATCTAAGGAGTTAGCAAATGTCATTAAATAAAAAATTAGATAATATGTTCAATAAGGATTTTAAGAAAATCGAAGAAGAAGATATAGAAGAATTAAACGTTACTGGTGGCGGCGAAGTATATAATACACCTAAAGCATTTAAGAAGAAAAAGAAAAAGAAGGACATGGAAGAATCTACATTTGTAAAGATGTCCAGAATTATGAATCTAAGTGAAATAAATTATAAGCAATATAAAAACGATGATTCATTAAACTCTAAGCAGAAAGTAAATAAAGCTATAAGAGAAGTAAATAGCAAGTTGTTCAAAATAGAAAGAATAATAAATCAAAACATAAAGCTTAAAACAGAAGATGGTATTGACGAAACAAAATATTGGAAGTCTACAAGACAAAACTTATCAAAAATTTCTGAGAAAATGGAAAGGCTTTCTGAAAAATTGAGGAGATTCTAATATGGCAAAATCATTACTAATAGATTATTCATCGTTTGAGATAACTCCTCAGATGATAGTTGAGTCTGAAAAAGCAAATAACGGTAGAGTTATTGTTAGTGGAGTATTGCAAAGAGCAGAAGCTAAAAACCAAAATGGTAGAGTTTATCCAAAAGAAACTTTAATGCGTGAAGCTAAAAAATATGCTGAAATACAAATTGCAGAAAACAGAGCACTTGGTGAATTAGACCATCCAGAATCTTCGGTTGTAAATTTACAAAATGTTTCTCATAATATAAAAAAGATTTGGTGGAAAGGAAATGACCTATGTGGTACTGTTGAGGTACTATCAACACCATCAGGTAATATATTAAAAGAATTATTAAAGGCTGGCGTAAAACTAGGAATTAGTTCAAGAGGTATGGGTTCTGTAGAAGAAATAAGAGAAGGTGACGGTGAAGGTTCTTTAGAAGTTCAACCAGATTTTGAATTGGTTTGCTGGGATTTTGTAAGCAACCCTTCAACTCACGGTGCTTTTATGGCTCCTGTAAATGAGTCAGTAGGTTCTATTAAAGTAGATAAATATGAAAAACTAAACAACATAATAAATGAGATGCTATGCGAATTAACTTGCAAGTGCTCTTTACCAAATAGGAGAAAATAAAATGGGAAAAAGATTTGATATTAGAGAATGGAAGAATCTAAACGAATCTCGTTTCAAAACTGAACGAATGACAGAGGCTGAGAAAAAAGCTACACTCGAAGCAGTATCAAGATTTAACGAGTATGGTTCAAAAATATATAGGTCAGAAGGAATGGCTGAAATGGTTGAGGCCTTAAAGAAATTAGCAGAAAATGCTAGCAAAATGGCAATGGAAGAGTCAGCTGATTGGTTCGATTCTGTATCTGTAAAAAGAGATACAAAAGCTATTGGTGAAGCAGTAAAGGTATTTGAAGCTACAGCTAAGGAAGCACATCAATTACAGCAAAGAATGGAATCTGTATTTGAAGAGATAGGTGGTAAGCTTGGTAAATATTATGAAATTAAAGAATTAGTAGAAGATGAAAAGAAATTAGACCCTGTTGGTAAAGAAGACGATGATATTGATAACGACGGTGACACTGATTCTTCTGATGAATACTTAAAGAAAAGAAGAGCTGCTGTATCTAAAGCTGTTAAGAATGAAAATAAATTTAAGACTCAAGTTAACGAGGCTTTCGAAGGACTTCAAAGCGTAATATCTACTCCAGGATATGCAATTAACATGAATCCTACAAATGAAGCGGCTCCTAAAATAAAAAATTCTAAAGAAACTGAGCTAATTAAAAAATTATATGTTGCTGCTTCTGGTTTGAAGAAAGGTGGAGGTTCAGGAAGATATGGTAAAGAGTTTGATGCTGCAAAGAAAAAAATGCTAAAAGCTTTTAACGACATGTTAACATACTCTAAGATAGGAGGATAAAAAATGAAAAAATCTGAACTGCAAGAAATAATAAGAGAAGAGATAATGAAATCTCTAATAACAGAGAAATTTGCATCTAAAAAAATAACAAACTTATTTAAGCTAATGGATAGTGGAGATAAAAAGTTTTTCGATGTTACTGCAAAGAGTAAAGGTTTTGCGTGGTCAGATGTAGAAGATGATAATGTGCTTGGTGGTGCTACACCTTCAAATGACCACATGAATATTTTTATAGTAGATAAAGAAAAAGAAAATCCATACAACACAGGATTTGAATGGAAGTTAAAGCCAGGTATTATAGGTATTACAATAGGTAAAAAATCTATGTACTGGCCAAAACAAAGATATTCATCACCTAACGCTATGATTGGTAATCAGGGTAAAAAACTTGATAACTATAAGAGATATAGCGAAGTAGCTGACAGAGTATTAAGTATTGCTTTATCAGATATACCTTCTGCAAAAGAAAAACAAGCTGCAAGAGCAGACTCGAAACGAGGCGCAACGGCACTTATGACAAATAAGCAGATTGTCGACGCACAAATAAAAAAATACAGAAAAGCATTACAAGCTAAAGTAATGGCGAAAGGTCCGGACGCTCTAAAGAAAATGTTAGATGAAGCTACAGCTGTTACAGAAAAAGTATTTAAGTTTACTACAGATATGCTTAAAAAAGGAATGTATTCTACAGGCTGGGATTCATATCAAACAATATCTAATAACTATGGTAATATGGTTAGAGCTTATGAGAACTATGTAAGAGATGCTGCAGAATATGAAAAAGAAAAAGGTGAGGAAAAACTTGGTAGTTGGAGAAAAGATTACGTTGCATCAAGAGCTGGAGAAGTTAAAGGATATTATCAAGAACTATTAAAGAAAGCTAAAATAGTAATGGATAAAAATAACTACAAACCAATTGTAAAAGAGATGTCTGAAGGTACAATCAATGAAGGTGGATATGTAGTAATTGACCCACGAGGTAATGCAAGACCTATTGGCTCTAAAATTCAAGGTGATAGATATGTTAAAGGTAAAAAAGGACATTATGTAATTTTAGCTAAACACGCATTAAAAGCTAGGCGTGCTATTGAAAAAGCAGGTGGTAATTCTACATCTAGAAAAATCCAAGATTTAATGTTTGATTTAAGATACGAAGGTAATATAAAACTAAAGAGTGTATTAGAAGCAAATCCTGATGGAACAATATCTAAAGACGAAGATAAAAAACGTGCAAAACTTGTTAAAGATTCTGTTAAGAATATGGAAAAGTTTGTAAAAGATATTCAAACACAAGCAGATAAAATTGGAGGTTCTTTTAGAAGTCCTGGTATTAGAGCAGAGGTTAAGAAAGCAATTAAAGGTTTGTTTGAAAAATTATAATAAAAAATAACAAAAATTAAAAAAGTCCGGTATATATTTTTATATGTCGGATTTTTTGTTTATATTAGATATAAATTAAGTTTAACTAAAAATAATAC